>Ga0137310_100806_pt1 | contig 20863 bp, 17 predicted proteins | sample NAcewiD2O_June_2_FD_97183 | JGI IMG/M metagenome (GOLD analysis project Ga0137310, IMG submission 97183) | Mouse cecal microbial communities from Vienna, Austria - N-Acetylglucosamine amended D2O_June | ecosystem: Host-associated > Mammals > Digestive system > Large intestine > Cecum | place...
TTATGATACCCGGCGGATATTGTGTAGGAGTCTCCGCAGTTAAGTGAAGCGGTTTTGGTTCCTTGGTTCGCCATGGTTCCGGTAATTTTCACTCCCTTGACATAAGCGGTATTTCCATTCATCATATGGTCTGGCTGAGCATTTGCGTCATCTGTGGTAATATAATTGCCTGGTATTGGGTTGACAGTAACTTGTTTTAAAACTTTTCCGCTGGCGGAGATTATAACCTGGGACAACTTTGTAGGAGTGACGGCTCTCTGCTCGTAGGGAATAGTGACCGCAGGGCAGGAGAGTTTTGGGTCACTGTCAAGATAGGCCCCTTTTGGGATTCCCACATACAGATTACTTCCGCTTCCTAAGGAGATGGATTGCCCAGGTGTGAGAGTGGGCGTACGCCAGTCTAATCCGATGTTGGAAAGACCGCTCTCCCTTCTTGCGAGAGTTCCCCTGATCCGTTCTCCGCTGACATAGGCTGTCTTATCTTCCAGAATTTCTTCTGGAAGGGCGGTGGCATCGGATGTGATCTGTTTCAAATCCAAATCATCACTGCTGATACTAGCGGGCATCCAAATTTTTGCCATATTATATCCTCCCTTCATCCATACATTCCTGATATTTTTTTCTGATAAACTTAATGGTCTCCTCAATAAGCCCGTTGTCCAGCTGGTTTTCCCTGAGAACTTTTTCATAAGTGTCATATGTCCGGAAAATGTGGTCAAAGGATTCCCGGTTGTAAAGGCGGCCGTTTGACAGGCCCGAGGAGAAGTCCAGAATCTTCCAGCGCCAGTCCTCGATTTCCTTGTCCAGAAACATGTCCGTGAGTTTTTGGATATCCCGGCATATCTCATTGTCCCGGTGGTCAGAGTGCGCGGCATATTGGTTCAGTTTTTCCTGTAATTCATTTAGATTCTGTGATGTTTTCATCAGCAGGGCGTGTTCCTCTCTCTGCTTTCTGGTCCACTTTACCTCGATTCCCAGTTTGGCGGTTACCCATTCCATCAGGGCCATGACTGCTTTCAGGCCCATCAGGATGGTGAAGACTTCAAAAAAGAGAGAGGAGTAGTCGATGGTTGTCAGTGACGTTAGATCTCCCATAGTCTATCACCTGCCCCACTCTATCTGTGTTTCAGGTCGTAGAGTGCCGCCCCGATGAGATGGTCAAGGTATTTGTCAAAGTCATGGTTAGCGGTTTTTAAGACCTGGTACGCGGAAGCGGTCAGGGCGGAGACGGCTTTGGCTTTGGCAAGTTCTTTTGCTTTTGCCTGGGCCTGGGCTGTCCACTGGTCAGTGCCCTTGATATCCTTGACAACGGTCTCGTACACGTCCTTTACGGCGCTTAAGATATTGGAATATAGTATGTCCGTATACTTGTCTATCCGTTTTTCTTTCGCGTAACGGCCCGCCTCAGCTCCTATGTAAGTGATGACGGGAAGCAGCACAACCGTCCACAGGGTTTGGATCAACTGGATCCAGTCGATTTGCTGTATGATCGTTTCCATGATGGTTTCCTCCTTGTCTTAAATCTTATATTTTTTATTTTCCTGGTCAAAGTCCGCTATGACCAGTTCTCCCTGACAGTTTGTCACCATGCATTTTCCTTCGTTGATTCCGGGTTCCGGACAGAGGAAATATTTTCTACCGTCAGGGGCGCTGTGATATCCGGTGAGCATATAGCCCTTTTCATCAAACAGATACCAGCCAGAGGTGCCTCCGGTTCGCTCTGTCAGCCAGTGCCATCCGTCACGGGCGTAGGTCCCGTCGGAAAACTGATACCACCACCGCTTTTGGTCAGCGGCTTGAAGAAATCCCTGCTCATATTTATTTCCATGGTTTTCCACAAGGGAATAATCGGGCCGCCCGAAGCCGTCGATCCGGCGGCCTGCGTTCATCCAGCCCAAGGGGTACTGCTTGTACGCTACACATCCGCCTTCATTTTCCAGAATTTTGTCAGAGCTTGTGTTGCCTTCTATGGTGTAGATTATGCTGTTTTCCACTTTATACACATATCCGGTGTGATAAACCCTGGTTCCGTTGTGGAAAAAGATCTGGTCTCCCTCCTGAGGCGTGTTGTGATAGCGGCCCATTTTTTTATAAAAACTGACAGAGGTGGGGGTGTAGGCGGAAAATCCGCCAAGCAGCGCCCTGGCGGCCTCCACTCCGAACAGATGAATCAGCACCGTGTCCACAAAAGAATCGCACCAGGGCTGACCCTGGACATTGATTCCTGTTTTTTGCCTGTACAGATCCGCGAACACCGTATAGTTGCCGTCTCCGGCGTTGTTTTTAAAATGCTCTGGGTTGTCGTAGGTTCCCAGGTGGTCTTTTCTGTTTTTCTCACAGTAGCCTACCCATTTCCTGAATTCTGGGGTGACTTTTTTCTGTATGATTCCCATGTCTAACCCTCCATGATCTCGGCGACCTTGGCCCGCACCGGTTCTCTTAAGTCATTTTCATCAAAGGGGATGGCTTCCAGCTGTTCTTTGGCTTCGGCTTTTGACAGATAACCGTTGTTGTACTGGCTGACCGCCAGAAAGATCTTATAGCAGTTGATGCTGTCAGCGATGTTCCGCCAGTAGCTGATCCGGTTCTGGGACCGGCAGGACAGGCATGGTTTGTAGGGTTTCCCGCATACAGCGCAGGTAGCGGTGTTTTTGTTGTCATTCATTTTCGTTTCCTCCTGGTATTTTTATTTGGTTATGAAATAATTTAACTCTTTTGGGCTGACCTTTTTTAGGTCAATGCCGAATCCGGAATATCCGCTGGTGAGCAGACGGTCCGCGTTTTTGATGTGCAGAATACTTGTGACAGAGTCCATGAAGGCGTTGATCTTCATATCCCAGACCGTGGACCAGCTGTATTTGAAGCCTTCCATGTTGGTGAGGGCCGATATGAGAGGGAGGAGGACTGAGTGGAACCGCAAGTCCTGGCTGGCCTCATACTGTTCCCTGGCCTCGTCCAACAGCACCTGCCTGGTTGTCTCATTCATGGCCCGCTCCACATTTTTTTCCAGCCTGTGGGTTTTCCTGAGATATTCTGTGATGATCTCATATATGGAGCGGTCGATGACAGCCTGGGAGGCTGGGTCCACCAGGACGACACTGTCATTCTCTTTTTGGACCGCTATCTGGAAACCGGCCAGGTTCAGATGGCCGAAGAGGATGGCGGACAGGTCTTTGCCAAATGTTTTGTATCTTGTCAAAAACAGTTCATAGTCAGAGATGGTGTTCCAGTCCACGCCGGACAGGGAAAGGATATATTTCAGGTCCGTGGGGGTGGCGGTGAAACTCTGTACAAAAGAAAAATATTTCTGTTCTCCCCAATCCGCGATCTCCCCCAAAGTGGGCTGATGGATCTGGATCTTGTCATTGATCACAAAATCTTTTCCCCGGTAGACTTGCAGTTCGTCGTTGCCCAAAATGATTCACCTCCCTTCCTCTTGTCAGTTTTCGTCAAAGTAGCCGTTCAGCTTCCGGTTGTAATATCGGGTGACTTTTGGCCGGACCCGGATCCTGGGCTTGCAGATTATATCGTCATAGGTATGGATCTGTTTTTCCGGAATATAAGCACATTCCAGGCTGAGGCCGTCCATGACCTTCACGATGGTATTTTCCTGGGAAGTGGTGGATGACAGGAGGCCGAAAATGATGTTTTCCGCTGTCTTGAAAACCTGGCGGACCGTGGCGATATTCATGTCTCCGCTGCCTGCTATCTGCTGTAATAAATTTTCCTGAGTAATGGTCAAGTGTGATCCCTCCAATCTGTTTAATGTTGTGGTATTTTTTTATATACACAATGGAAAGTCCATGAAAAGTGGCTGGTTTTTTTTGTGCTGTCTTGATCCGGCCATGGCTCATGGGCGGTTATGGGGCGGGGACATAGGCTGACGGCTGGTTTTCTTTTTGTGCTCTTTTTGGCAGCTCCTGCATCGGAATGAGCGGGAGTTTGCCGGAACTTCCAGCCATTCTCCGCAGTCAGCGCACTGGATAAACTTTGTTTTGGGAACCTTTAAGTTTTTTTCCAGATTGTCCGCAATATACTGGCCATAGCAGAACCACAGTAATTGTTTGTACCGCTTTTCATGTCCGTAGAGGTATTCCACAAGCATGTCGGCTATGACTTTGCGGGGGTATCCAAACTGTTGGAACTCTTCGGTGATCTTGCCGGCAATATATTGGAGGTTGTCCTTGTTCTGGTCTTTCATGTTGATCATGTGGCGGTACTGTCTATTTAATGTATCGTACAGGCGGGACACCTCCTTTGGGCAGACCGCGTTTTTGTCCGCCATCATTTTTTTGTAGTCCAAGGCATCCAGCTTCAGTCCCCGGGTATTGATCCCTTTGTCCGGGATCCGGTCATAGAGTTTGTTTACAAAGCTTTCGTTTCTCTCCTGAACCTGTGAGAGTTCCTTATCCTTGGCGAATTCAAAGAAGGCGGGCAGCTTGCGGTTGGTGTACTGGGATACCATTGGGCCAAACCATTCCGGGCGGGTGGGCATGTACAGGGTTTTGGCGGCGTCAATGCAGAAGTTATTTTCCATACAAAGCAGTTTTATGGTGTCGAGAGCTTCCTGCTGTTCTTCCGGGGAGCCGTTTATGAACACCTCGTGGTTCCATATTTTTGAGATGGCGTTGCTGTAAATGCCGATGTTGCCGCTTGTAAATGCCTTCTCAAGTCCCGCGTACACGGTTTTGTTGTTCAGCGGGGTCGGCTCTGATTTTTTCATGTTATAGTACAGAGGCACAATGTCTTTCATACCCCGTTGGGCCACCTGGACAAAGGTTTCGTCCGCCGCAATGAAGGCCTTGTCGCCATCCACGTCAAACTGCAGGAGTTTGCTGATCAGGTCCCGGGTGCTTGTGTAAAGGGCATTGGTCAAAAACCATTGCCTGAGTTTTTCTGAGCGCTGGCCGTAAGATGGGCTCGCGATGTTGGAGCGGACAGCGTGCTCTCTGTACAGGTGAGGGCTTCTGAGACAGTCTATTTTTTCAGACCATCTGGACAGCCGGCAGAATACTTCCCCGTCAGCCAGCAGGCCTTTGGGGTTTTCCCTGTGCCCGAACCAGTACTCACATGCCCCGTAAAAGTCCGGAAGGATGAAGGTGTATTTTCCGTTGATCTCAAGCTTTCCGCCTCTGTATTTTTTCACAAGGCTGTTCTTCACATCCCGCAGGATATCCTTGGCGTAGGTGTCGCCTAACAGGGCGGGATAGATCCGGACCGCTTTTTGGAATGGGGTCATGTTGGTGTTGTAGGGCGTGATTCCCAGAACCTCCATCATGGCCTCCTTGGAGGTACAGATATTTTGGACCCTCTGGGAGGATTTTTTGGACAAATGATCAATCTCCTCATCGGTAATATCTGTCAGGGTTTGGAGCATCTGGTAGTTGATCTTCGCCGGCTTAAACCGGTCTTCCTCCATGTTCAGCCTTCCGGCAAAGCAGCGGTATTTTTTAAAATAATCTTTGTACTCCTCCCAGGAGTCGTAATACTTATGCATCTTAAACTGGCTTCTGGTAAAGATGATCTGGATATCCTCCTTTATAATGTCATGTTCTTTGCCGTAAATGTCGGTGATCACAGGGGAGAGACGGTTTTCCTCCACAAATCTCCTGAAATCAAATACGCCTAAAAGGCCTTTGATCCATGGGGCCCGGAACATAAAGTTTTTGGAACAGACCCGGGGAAGCATCATCCCCGCCCCGTCTGTGTGGGGAACCGGAACAGCGCCGGTTTTTCTTGTGATGGAGTAGCGCGCGTCGTCTAAAAAATCAAAGGTTCCGTACACTTGTGTCTCAAAGTCGTCTATGACTATGGATTTGTCGATGTCAAATTCTTTCCACTCATCGGTGGCGGAGTTGGTCAGGGCCAGGTAGGCCAGGTGCTTGTTCACGTTGTTTCCGCCTTTTTGGTTGATCTTGTCTATGGTCAGGCCGCACATGATGGTTTTTTCTATATTGTTCCAGACCGATTCTTTGATGAAAACGGCTTTCTTCTGGCGGATCTGCCCTGCCGATGAGGTGAAGTACCGGTATTTTTCGGATTTATATTGGAAACCGTAAAAACAGATGTCCTTAAATACGTCAAAATAGTAAACCTGCACTATGATCAGATCTTCTGTAAGCTGGTCTTGTCCGATTCCCATGGTACGGCTGAGAAAGGAGTCAAAGACCGATATAACGTCGGTGTCCCTGAGACGGTCCTCTCTCAGGACGCGGATGTGGTCTTTGCCGTCAGTCCGTTCATTTTGGCTTACCTTGTTGGACAGGAGGGCCAGAAGCTTTTCCTTTGCCTGTTTTATTTTTTTGCTTTTGTGGCTCACAAGGCTTTTCAGGTTCTCAATGTCCTCGCCGGAACAGCCGGGCTGGCTTAACCTGTTTTGCAGGGCCCGCTGTTCCTGACGGTATACACAGAGCTTGTGGTGAAGGTGGTTTTCCCGGCTGCTGAAAAAGTGTCCTGTGTCAATGGAGTACAGATGATATTGCTTGTCTAACATAGGTGATTCCCCTTTCTTCCCGTTTTTTATGGCTGTTGATCTATAATTCTCCTTTTAAACAAAATAACGAACGTATGTTTGTAAATCTCTTGACATTTGAGAACATTTGTTCTATACTTGATACCAACAGAGAGCTGACTTAAGAAAGGGGAGGGGCCAGATGGGGAAAGAACAGGTGTGCCCTGTATGAATACCATGGAACAGATTCTGACAGGATACTATGAGGACAACGGGCGGAAGCTTCGGGGGGCGGTGAACCAGATCTTGTCCGGATTCGGAGGAATATGGGACAAGGATATGGATGATTTCTATTCCCTGGCCAATGAGGTGTTTGTGGATGTCATGAGGCGGTATGAGGGGACTGGGTCCTTTGACCGTTTTTTGTATTCCTGCCTGTCTGCCAGGGTTAAGACCGAGATCACAAGGCGGAACCGGAAGAAACGACGGGCTGACAGGCTGTCTGTTTCCCTGGATACGCCTGTGGGGGAGGGGGAGCTGACGGTTGGCGACATGATTCCTTCGGATTTTGATATCGAACAGGCGGTCTTCGGGGACAGGGATCCCTGTTACAGCGGGAGATTGGAGGAGTACTTTCACAGCCTGTCCCGGATCCAGAGACAGATCATGGAGCTGAGGATGGACGGTGTCCCGGTGCCGGAGATCAAGAGAAAGTTAAAGCTGAGTAAAAGGCAGTATGACCAGAATTTCTGTCAGGCCACGTCTTTTGAGAAGATCAACCTTATATGCGGCGGCCACGGCGCGAAAAAGCCGGATAGTATAAAAGCAGAGGAGCGTGACAAGGGTATGGGAAATTATATGACACAGACCAAGGAAAAAAGTAAACAGGACAGGATGAGCGCGGCTTCGGTGGCGAAGAAGATCGACAGGCACATCCTTCGGTTTGACCACCCCCTTCAGAGAGAGTCGGAACAGTGGTCTCCCTCCATGAAGGGGAATCTGATCTCGGATATCCTCCAGGGGAATCCTCTTCCCTCCCTGGTGTTTGCCGAGCAGGTGGTCAACAGCATCGCCATAATCTGGAATCTGGATGGCAAGCAGAGGTGCACCAATGTGTACAGTTATCTAAAAGACGGTTTCCGCGTCAGCAAGAATGTCCGGCGCTGGGAGATTGAGTACCAGGCCCCGGCCACGGACGGGGATGGCAACGAGATCTTTGACGAGGATCATTTTCCCGTATATGAGCAGAAGCTGTTCGACATCAGGGGGAAGAGATTTTCCGAGCTGCCGGAGGAGCTTAAGGACCGGCTTCGGGACTACAGCTTTGAGATCGTACAGTACTTAAACTGTTCTGGTGAGGATATCGCGTACCACATTGCCCGGTACAACGAAGGCAAGCCCATGACCGTATGCCAGAAGGGCATCACCAGGCTGGGGGAAGAGTACGCGGGGCTGGTGAAGGCCATCAGCAATATGCCGTTTTTTAAGGATGTGGGAGGCTACAAGGTATCGGAATTTAAGAACGGCGCCATCAACCGGGTGGTGATTGAGGGGATCATGGCGGCCTATTATCTGGACGACTGGAAGAAACGGCAGGAGGACATGTGCGATTTTATCCGAAACCACGCAGGCCCCGCTGACTTTGACGATTTTGAGGACATGGTGGGCAGGCTGGAACGGGTTATGACAGATGAGGTTTCGGAGATCTTTGATTCCAAGGACAGCTTTTTGTGGTTCGGATTATTTGCCAGATTCAGGAAGCTGGGGCTTGAGGACCAGCGGTTCATGGAGTTTATGACAGAGTTTATCTGGTCCCTGCACATGAGGAAGATCAAGGGAGTGTCCTTTGACGACTTGAGCAGGAAGTCAACCAAGGATAAAAGCATTGTCAGGGATAAGATGGATCATCTGGTGAGGTTGATGGAGGAATTTATTATGGTTCACTCCATGACTGATCACCCCCGCTGATCCGTTATGGGCTAATACCGTTATGGAAGCAAAGCATACGCCCCCCTCTACGCTCCGTTTCGGTCGGTTCTAAACAGGCGCCACTGGCGCTTAGAACCGTCGCGGGCGATTTTAAATGGGCATATGCTGTTGCGTTCACAGGGTACCTGTGAACAGTAACAGGAATTCTTTCTTTGAGAGGCAGAGGGAAACAAAATACTCGACATTGGTGTTGAATAATAGTATAATTATATTATCGGAAGGCAAAGAATCGAATAAGAGCTGAAAGAGGGAGGACGGTGCTGTTTGCTGTCCTCTTTCCTGTCAGGGGATATGTTTACGATATAGAGAAAAGCGGGTGAATCATATGTACATAGCGGATTTACACATACATTCCAGATATTCCAGGGCTACCAGCAGGGACTGTACTCCGGAGCATCTGGATCTGTGGGCAAGGCGGAAGGGGATCCATATTTTGGGAACAGGGGATTTCACCCACCCCGGATGGCGGCAGGAGCTGGAGGACAAGCTTGTTCCGGCGGAGGAAGGATTTTACAGATTAAAAGATGAGCTGAGGATTAAGGACAGCTTAGGGGGCCTCGGCGGCTCTCCAAGGTTTGTGGTCTCCGGTGAGATCAGTTCCATCTACAAGAAAAACGGAAAGGTGAGAAAGGTTCACAATGTGATTCTCCTGCCCGGCCTCAGCGAGGCGGAGCTTTTGTCCCGGAAGCTGGAGACCATCGGAAATATCCACTCCGACGGCAGGCCCATACTGGGGCTGGACAGCCGGGATCTTCTGGAGATCACCCTGGAGATCTGCCCGGATGCCATTTTTGTGCCCGCCCATATATGGACGCCCCATTTTTCCATGTTCGGGGCATTTTCCGGATTCGATACCATAGAAGAGTGCTTTGAGGATCTGACGCCTTATATCCGCGCCTTTGAGACAGGTCTGTCCTCAGATCCGCCTATGAACTGGAGGCTGTCAGCTTTGGATCATCTGCAGATGATATCCAATTCCGACGCCCATTCTCCGGCCAAACTGGGAAGGGAGGCCAATCTCCTGGATATTGATCTGTGCTATAAAGGACTGTATGACGCGGTTCAGGAGGGAAAAGGGCTTAAGGGGACCATCGAGTTTTTCCCCGAGGAGGGAAAGTACCATTATGACGGACACCGCAAGTGCAATTTGTGCTTAAGCCCAGGGGAGGCTATAAAGTACCATGGAAAATGTCCGGTGTGCGGCAGAAAGCTGACCCTGGGGGTGTCCCACCGCATCCAACAGCTGGCGGACCGGGAGGACGGGTTTATACGCCCGGAGGCGCTGCCGTTTGAGAGCCTGGTGCCTCTGGAGGAGGTGATTGCCGCCTCCACAGGTCATTCCCCAGCCAGCGCGAAGGTGCGGAGGCAGTACGAGGAATTGCTGGGGAGTCTGGGGACGGAGTTTGAGATCCTGCGGGAGATACCGGAAGGCGATATCGGAAAGAAAGGGGGGTATTTTATCGCCGAGGGGATCCGGCGGCTGAGACAGGGGAAGGTCCAGAGATTTCCCGGGTTTGACGGGGAATACGGGATCATACGTCTGTTTGAGCCTTCGGAGCTGGACTCTATGGACGGCCAGATCAGCATGTTCGGTATAGGGGATATGGGTCTGGGATACGAAGGCAGGGAAAAGGCCGGGATTTTGAGAGAGGACAGGAAGACAGAGGCCAGGGAGGAGCACCGGGCTGTGGAGTACAGCGGGGCAGAGAGTGGGCCGGAGGCCGGAGGAGATGGCGGGGATACGAAAGAGACGGAGAGCCTTAACCAGGAGCAGCTTATGGCGGTCAGATCCATTTCCCCCAGGATCGCCGTGGCGGCAGGGCCGGGGACGGGAAAGACAAGGACCCTGGTTTCCCGCGTTCTCTATCTTTTACAGAACCGGAGGGTAAAGCCGTCGGAGATCACAGCGGTTACCTTTACCAACAAGGCGGCCCAGGAGCTGCAAAGCCGTCTGGAGGGGCAGCTTGGGGGGAAGCGGAAGCTGCGGGGGCTCAGGATCGGAACCTTCCATTCCATCTGTTATGACCTTCTCAAAGAGGCTGGGGAGAAATTTACTCTGGCTGACCAGGAGACGGTGCTGGAGATCGTCAGGGAGGCCGGGGACGAGGCTGGGATTAAAGGGAGTCCCGGGAAGCTGCGGCAGATGATCTCCTGGAGGAAGGTGGAAAAAGCGGAAAGGGAGAACCTGGACACCGGCCATGTGGAGAGCGGCGGGGGGAACCATATGGAGGAGAGCGACTGGAAAAGCAGGCCAGACTCCATACCAGAGGTTCTGTCCCTGTCAGAGGCGGACCGTCTCCTTGCCTGTTATCAGAAGAGGCTGGACTCCCTGTCAGCCCTGGATTTTGACGACCTTCTGGTGAAGGCCCTGCGGGTTTCCGAGGCTGTGACATTTCCCTATGTTCTGGTAGATGAGTTTCAGGATATCAGCCCGCTGCAGTACCGTCTGATCCAGGCCTGGGGAAAGGGCGGAAGGGAGATCTTCATCATAGGGGATCCAGACCAGGCGATCTATGGCTTTAGGGGGGCGGATACCCACAGCTTTCAGCGGTTCTGCCAGGAGGCGGATACAGAGGCCATAAGCTTAAAGAAAAATTACCGTTCTTCTCCGGAGATCCTGACAGCCTCCAGGGAAGTGCTGGGCGGAGGAGAGGCATCCTTAGAACCCGTAAGGCCGTCGGGATTTCCCGTGCGTCTGGTTCAGGCCCGTGGGGAGATGCCTGAGGCGATCTTCGCGGCAAAGGAGATCAACCGCCTGGTAGGCGGCATAGATATGCTGGACACAGAGGAAGGTTTCGCCTGCGGTGACGACCGAAAGCCCAAAAGCTTTGGGGATATCGGGATTTTGTACCGCACCCACAGACAGGCGGAGCTTTTGGAGACATGCCTGAAAAAAGAGGGCATCCCCTATGTGGTGGCGGGGAGGGAGGAATTCCTGGAAGAGCCCCAGGTTCGGGGGAGTCTGGGTTTTTTCAGAAGCATCTTAGACCCGGAGGATGGGCTGTCCCGAAAGGTCTGCCTCAGGCTTTTGTGGAACTTAGAGGAGTCGGAGATTTCTCAGAGCGTATATGAAGCCATGGCGGAGAAATACAGAAAGCTGTGCGGACGGGGAAAGCCGCGGAATATCTGGAATTCCTGGAGACAGGACATGGGACTGACAGATGATGAGGCTATGGTAAAGCTGGGGGCCATGGCGGTGTTTTACAAGAACATGGAGGAGATGCTGAACGCCCTGGCATTTGGAAAGGAAAGTGATTTAAAAAGGTGCGGCGGCAAGACCTACACCTCTGACGCGGTGACCCTGATGACCATGCATGGCTCCAAGGGACTGGAATTTCCGGTGGTGCTGCTGTTGGGAGTGAGAAAAGGCATGGTGCCTCTGGAGTTCAAGGGGGGAGAGACGGATCTGGAGGAGGAGAGGAGGCTTCTCTATGTGGCCATGACCAGGGCCAAGGAGGAACTGATCATGACCTGCTCCGGGGAGGCGTCTGTATTTCTTCAGCGGATTCCGGATAAGATAATCCTGCGGCAGGCTGTGAAGCCCAGAGCCGGTCAGGGAGACGGGGGACGGCAGCTGAGTCTGTTTGATTTTATGAAATAAGGATTTTTTCTGTAACGAATGGGTTTTTCCTGCCACATATTTATAGGAGGGACGGATGTTGCTCCAATCTTATTAAGAGGGGGAAGACCAGATGGATTCAATGGAAAGGATCTACAGTATGCATGCCAAAACCGTATACGGTTTTCTCCTGACCCGGACAGGGAACCCTGATACGGCAGAGGAATTGACACAGGAGACCTTCTGCCGGGCCTTAAAACAGGTGAACCGGTTCCGAGGGGACAGCAGCGTGTCCACCTGGCTCTGCGGCATCGCGAAAAATGTGTGGCTGGAGTATGTGAAAAAGGCAAAAAGACGCAATGACTCAGAGTCCGTCCGGGAGGACCCTGGCGCTGGGGAGGCGGCAGACTGGGCGGCTGGTCATTCTTTGTGGGATTCCTACATGATCAAGTGGGAGAACATGGAGATCCTGAAAATACTTCACAGCCTGAAAGAGCCGGTGCGGGAGACCATGTATCTGCGCCTTATCGGCAACCTGACCTTTGCCCAGATCGGTGAGATCATGGGGCGGAGCGAAAACTGGGCCAGAGTGACCTTTTACCGGGGCAAAGAAACCATTATGAAGGAGGTAAAAGGACATGAAAGACAAGATTCCATGTGATATCATACAGGATCTGCTGCCTCTCTACGCGGACGGCCTGACCCGGGAGAACACCGGTAAGGAGATTGAGGAACATCTAAAAGAGTGCGCCTTATGCCGGGAAAGCTATGACCGGATGAAGTCGTCTGTGGAGGCCTGTGTAAGGGGGCAGAAGCAGGAGGCGGAGAGGGAGATCGATTATCTTAAGGCAGTGAAAAAGCGGAATATCCGCAATATGGTCCTGGGAGCGGCGGCGGTGTTCGCGGTGATGGCGGCGGCTTTAGGGGCAAAATTGTTTATTATCGGTTCCCCCACAGAGTCCTACGGCATCACCTATCTTGACGCTGATGGGCAGGAGATCCGCGTAGGGGGAGCGTTTTTCGGTTCAGCCGCCGCATACGCCGGACACCGGATGAAGACGGAGCCAGATGGATCTCAGAAGCTGGTGATCTACTCTTGTCTGGCATCGGCCTGGAACAGGAACGGGGTGTTTAATCTTAAGCTGGATATGGGGCAGATTAGGGAGCAGGTGGACGTGGGAGGCACCACGGTGAAGAAAGACGGCACGGTGATCAGCCAGCTGGCCAACGAGCTCTATGAGGCGAGAAATCCATACGTGGGGGACGGGGCGGCTGACGGGAAGCTGGCGGGAGCTCTTGGAATCGGCAGGCGTATAGGAGCTTTTACCAGTGAACTGGACACAGCTTATGAGCCATATGGCTGGACCCTGAATTTTCAGGACAGTGTCCGCGATTCTCATGTAATGGAGGGGGATATGAAGGACTTGGGCTGCGTGCTGCTGGCCCTGACAGACAACCTGGGAGAAGTGGCGTGGACGTATACAGTGGAGACAGAAAAGGGACCGGTTGGAAGGGAAGGCGCGCTGACCCGCCAGGAGGCTTCGGAGTATCTGGGGGAAGAGGTGAAGTCCTTTGGGGAAAGCCCTGAGAGGGTGCAGGAGCTTTTGGACTTGCTAAGTTTTGTTGTAAATCCGAAACAGTGACGACAGCTTCGGAAGCACTTGTAATCTGGTTATCCAAATGCTATAATCTATATAGTATTTGGAGAGGAAAAGGAGGAATCCTGATGAACCAGAATAATGCAGATATTCTTCTTAGGTATCTGAAAGATATTTTATATAATCCCGGTGTCCAGTCTCCTGATCTGAGCGGTCTGGAGGAATCGTGCCGGAACCTGGGAGAGGAACTGAAGGTGCTGCGGGGCTGGATAGAAGAGATGCGGGCCTATTCGGAGGACCTTTCCCTGGGAAATATTTCCATCCCCTATCCGTCCCAGGACAACCCGCTGTGTGTGAATTTAAGACACCTTCACGCCAGTTTAAAGCATCTCAGCTGGCAGGCCGGTCAGGTGGCGGCCGGGGATTATTCCCAGGAGGTTACATATCCGGGAGAGTTTGCCGCCGCGTTTAATACCATGACCGCCCAGTTAAAGGAGCGGGAATCCTATCTGAAAGCGGAGAAGAACCAGGCGGAGAAAGAAGCGGAGATCATAAAAAGCTACAATGAACTGCTTCTGGAGCTGATCAGGCGGCAAAATAAGTGGATTCTGGTGGTGGATCCGGAAACCAGGGATATTGTGTACTGCAACAAGCGGCAGCCGGGGCAGGAGGAGATCCACAATTCGGAGTTCTGTGAGATCTGCGGCAACCGTCTGCCTTTCCGCAACAAAGTATTGGGCTGGGAGAACAAGGGGCAGAGCAATGTCTGGGAGATCGGAGACGGAGATGGCCACTATTACAAGGTCACCACGTTTCCCGTGGAGTGGAGAAACCTCCATGCCAATGCCCATGTCCTGGTGGATATTACCGAGGAGAGGGCCCAGACCAGTTCCCTGAAGGACAAGGCATATCATGACGCTCTTACAGGAATCCACAACCGGGTTTATTTTGATGAGTGCATGGAGGCCATGCTGGAGGAGAAAGACAAGCTGACCCTGGGGTATCTGGATTTAGACTGTTTAAAGACCGTCAACGATCAGTACGGGCACGCGGAGGGGGACAGCTATATCCTGAAGTTTGTCTCCACGGTTCAGAAGTATTTTCGTACCACGGATATTTTCTGCAGGATCGGGGGAGATGAGTTCTGTCTGATTCTCAGAGGGATTCCGGAGGATGTGGTGTCAGAGAAGCTTCAAAAGGCCATGGAGGAGTTCCAGGGCTTTCGGGACAGAGGGTATATCCACGGTTTCAGCTTTGGTGTGGTGCAGATGAACGGCAAGGATGAGACCAGAACCCTGAAGGAGATCTTAGAGGAGGCGGACTCTGCCATGTATCAGTGCAAGCGCCGCAATAAGGAATTGTACAGGCAGCGCCAGGAGGCAGGCAGAGGATGAAGATACTGGTCATAAACAGCGGAAGCTCTTCCTTAAAGTTCCAGGTTATCGACTCAGACACCGAGCAGGTGCTGGTAAAGGGCCTGTGTGAGCGCATTGGGATCGACGGTGTGTTTACTTATAAAACTGACAAGGTATCCATAAAGGAGCCTGTGGCCATGGAGAATCACACCCAGGCGGTGAACACCCTTTTGGAAGCCCTGGTGGATCAGGAAAAGGGGATCATCCATGATTTTTCCCAGATTGATGTTATCGGGCATCGTCTGGTCCATGGGGGAGAGAAGTTTACCGGGTCCGTGGTGGTTACGGACGAGGTGATCCAGGCCATGACAGAGTGCAACGATTTGGCGCCTCTCCACAATCCGGCCAACCTGGTGGGAGTGGATGCCTGCCGGAAGCTGATGCCGGACACATTGATGGTAGGGGTCTTTGACACGGCGTTTAATCAGACCATGGAGCCCAAGGCCTATCTCTACGGTCTCCCTTACCGCTACTATGAGAAATACAAGATCCGCCGCTATGGTTTCCACGGCATCAGCCACAAGTATGTATCCCAGAGGGCAGCGGAGTTTATGGGCAGGGATCCCGGGGAGGTGAAGACCATTGTCTGCCACTTAGGCAACGGAGCCAGCATCAGCGCGGTGAAATACGGAAAGGTCATTGACAATTCCATGGGCTTTACCCCCCTGGAAGGCCTTGTTATGGGAACCCGGTGCGGGGATGTGGATCCGGGGGCCCTGGAGTTTCTGGCCAAGAAGGAGAACCTGGATTTTCCCCAGATCATGGCGATCTTAAACCAGGAGTCAGGAGTCCTTGGCATTTCCAAAAATTTCTCCAGCGATTTCAGGGAGCTGAAGGATGCGGAGATCAAGTACAATGAGAAGGCAGCCCTGGCCAGAGAGATTTTTGCCTACAAGGTGGCAAAATATGTGGGAAGCTATGCCGCGGCCATGAACGGTGTGGACAATATCGTATTCACTGCCGGAGTTGGGGAGAACGACTCGGACATCCGCCAGGAGATCTGCAATTATCTGGAATTTCTGGGGATCACCATAGACGAGCTGAAGAACCGGGAGCAGGGGGAAGCGGTAAAGATCTCAGAGGGCACATCAAAGGTCAATGTGCTGGTTATCCGCACCAACGAGGAGCTGGAGATCGCCAGGGAGGCGGCCGAGGTGGCCAGAGGGGTCCGGGGCGGCGTCTAAGGCCGGGTGATCCCGTGTGTATGTATCAGCGTAAAAAGAGGAGGATATTGTAAGATGAGGACAATGAAGAAATTTTTAGCGGCAGCGGTATTATCCGCGAGCCTGTCGGCTGTTATGGCGGGAACGGCATTGGCGAAGTTCAACTATAATGTGGGAAATAAATATGTGGGGTCAGCGGAGGCGGAGTTTACCGAATATGAGTCGCCTCACATGGAGCGGGTTATGGTGGTTCAGGATGGCACGGATGTGATCCTGACACCTAAGGAGGATAACACATACTTTTATTTCGTGGCATATGACACAAACGGCAATATGATCTGGGAGGATCCGATCTGTGATATGGTGCCGGCAGGGACACCTGTGACCTTTATTATGAAAAAACATCTGACAAGGGAGGATGTTCCCAATTTAGCCAATCGGGGTCTGGACAGCCTGGAGGCGGGGGCCTACAGGATCGTGCAGTTTAATATGGATACAGAATGGTACTATTGGAATTATTTTGTGGTTGACGGAGCCTTTGACACAGAGAAGCTGAAAAATCTGGAATTAAAATGGGATAAGACTTATGCGTGGACGCAAAATGACGGAAAATGGCAGGTGACTTCCCCTGACGGGATTTCCCTTTGTGATGAGTGGTACTGTGACCCGGCGAGTGGAAATTATTACTATTTAGACAGAAACGGCAACATGCTTACGGACGCGGTGACACCAGATGGATATTATGTAAATGCGGATGGCGTGTGGGTTCAGTAATTGGTCTATGCCCAGCAGATGGGTAAGGAAAGGAAGAAAAAGGTCTGTCCCGTTCCTTTTTCTTCCTTTAAAGCCGCTTATTTTGCTAATTTATACATACGTGTCATTCTTAGGCATCAGACATTCCCCCACTTTTTCTGTCAGTTCCTGAAGCACCGACACCACCAGACCCGGGTCGCGGCCCTGGTTTTTGCCTTGGGCGTAGGCATAGTAGCCTCCGTAGATGGCAAAGGTCAGTCCCATATTGGAGACAGGGTCCAGCCGAAGCTCCGGATATTTTTCAAATACCAGCTCTTTCAGCGCTCTCTCAATCTTGGATACCAGAAGGCTGCTGCGGTTGTCCGAGAAGAGGATCTGGATTAAGTGATCCTGGGACAGGTATCCAAAGAGGAGCTCTCTCGTAAATTCCCCTGAGTTTTCCACAATATATTCCGGGTGGTCCATGGAATCGATCACGGACATCACCACCTCGTTTTCCAGGGAATCCGACAGTTCATAGATGTCCCCATAGTGAGAGTAAAAGGTTGATTTGTTGATCATGGCCATCTGGCACAGCTCCCGGACCGTGATCTTTTCCAGTGGCTTTTTGGCCCGGATTGAGAGGAAGGAGTTGATGATGGCGTTTTTTGTTTTGGCGACGCGAAGGTCCATAGCTGTTCTCCCGACACTTTTTAAAAATAGTTGGTTAACCTACCAGACCACAAAATTGTCTGTAGTTTGGCAGGCATTTTTTTTCTATAATCCATTATAGTAGGAAAAACAACCAGTGTCCAGAAAAAACGATAAGGGGATAAAACCAGGGAGGGAATGTATGGATTTTTACGGATTTTACACAGGGACAGAGTTTCAGGCTTATGAGTATCTGGGGGCCCACAGGGAGGGCAATGAGACGGTATTCCGCACCTTTGCCCCAGGTGCCAGAAGGATTCAGGTTATCGGGGAGTTCAACGGCTGGCAGGGAACGGATATGGACAAGATCCATGACGGGAATTTTTGGGAAACCAGGATTGGTGGGGCAAAGCCGGGGCAGATGTACAAGTATCGGATCACGGGGGCGGACGGCAGCTGTCGGGATCACTGCGATCCTTATGGGTTTCAGATGGAGCTGCGGCCCAACGCAGCTTCCCTTATCCAGGGCAGCGACAGGTTTGATTTCGGCGACAGCCAGTGGATGAGAAAGAGGACAGTGGGGAAGGACAGGCCCCTGAACATCTACGAGATCCACGGAGGCTCCTGGAAGCGCCCTTCTGATGAGCCGGAGGACTGGTACACTTACGATGAGCTGGGGGAGAGGCTGATCCCCTACCTGAAAGAATATGGGTACAATTATGTGGAGGTGATGCCTCTGGCGGAGCATCCCAGCGACGAGTCCTGGGGTTATCAGATCACCGGATTTTTCAGCCCCACCTCCAGATACGGAACCCCGGACCAGCTTAAGACCTTTGTGAAAATGTGCCACGCCCAAGACATCGGCGTGATCATGGATTTCGTTCCGGTGCATTTCGCTGTGGATGATTACGCTCTGCGAAGCTATGACGGCACTGCCCTCTATGAATATCCCAACCAGGATGTGGGAAAGAGTGAGTGGGGAAGCTGCAATTTTATGCACTCCAGAGGCGAGGTCCGCAGCTTTCTCCAGTCAGCGGCCAACTACTGGCTGTCGGAGTTCCATTTTGACGGCCTGCGGCTGGATGCCATCAGCAACATGATCTACTGGCAGGGCGATCCCGCGAGAGGAGAAAACAGGGGAGCGGTGATGTTTTTGAGGGACTTGAACCTGGGGCTTAAAAAGCGGCATCCCTCCGCCATGCTCATGGCCGAGGACTCCACATCAAGACCAGATATCACAAGACCCGCGGACCAGGGGGGACTGGGATTTGACTATAAGTGGGACATGGGGTGGATGAACGATACCCTGTCCTACTTCCAGTCCTGGCCCCAGCAGAGGACAGAGAAATACCACAAGCTGACATTTTCCATGCAGTATTATTATGAGGAAAATTATCTTCTTCCCCTGTCCCACGACGAGAATGTCCACGGGAAGGCCACCATCCTCCAGAAGATGTACGGGGACTATGAGCTGAAATTCCCCCAGGCCCGGGCATTTTACCTGTACATGTACACTCATCCGGGAAAAAAGCTGAACTTTATGGGAAATGAGCTTGGACAGCTTAGGGAGTGGGATGAGAAGCGGCAGCAGGACTGGGATCTTTTAAAGTACCCAAACCACGACGCCTTCCGGCGGTTTATGAAGGACTTAAATGAGCTTTATGGGGGAAATCCGGCCCTGTGGCAGATGGACTATGAGAGGGAGGGCTTTCAGTGGCTGGACTGCCACCAGGAGTCCCGGTGTGTCTATGCCTTTGAGAGGAGGGGGACAAAGCAGCGGGTCATGGTGGTGTTCAATTTCTCGGACCAGGTTCAGGAGGACTATGAGGTGACCGTGCCGGGGGCAAAAAGCCTGACCCTTCTCATGGACACGGACCGGGATATCTATGGAGGCAGCCGCATGGGGCTTGAGAACAGGGTGACTGTGAAGGCGGACCCGGAGGGAAGGGTGAAGTTTACCTTGGTTCCGTTTTCCGGAAGATGCTATGAAGTGGATGAGAAATAAATTGACGCGAGTAACTATATGGCTTATAATAACTGCTGGAAAGAGAAAAACTATTTTTAAACACATGAAAATACGCGGATTATGAGCGATATGATGAAAGAAACAGATCAAAAGACATGGGAAGAGCCCATGGACTGGGAACGGGATGGGAGCCGTTATCTGTCCTCGATCATGGACATCGGGGAGTTGCTGCTGGTTCACGGGGCAGAGGTGAACCGGGTGGAGGACACCATCTCCCGCCTGTGCGGGGCATACGGTTTTGTCCGGTCGGATGTATTTACCATCACCTCCAGTATTGTGGCAAGCGCCATGGCTCCCGACGGGACAACCATAACCCAGACCCGCAGGATCAAGGACAGGGACACGGATCTGGGCAAGGTGGAGCTGGTAAACGGATTGTCCAGAAGAATATGTGAGAATCCTGTGAGCGCGGAAATGATCCAGGAGGAGATCCGGGCCATACGGGATATGAAAAGTATCTCCGAGGGCATGAAGCTTGGGATGTACATGTTGATTTCTTCTTCCCTGTCCGTGTTTTTCGGAGGGAGCTGGCTGGACGGTCTGGCCGCCGCCGTCTCCGGCATGGTTCTCTACGGTATGCTGCGCCAGAGCGCGGCCATGAAGCTTAACGGCATCGTCCAGACCATGATGTGCAGCGCGGTCACGGCCCTGGCCGTATCCCTGCTTGTGAGGCTGGGGATCGGAACCCACCCGGACAAGATCATGATCGGCAATATCATGCTGGTGATCCCGGGAATCCAGCTGACCAATTCCCTGCGGGACATGATCAACGGGGATATGATCAGCGGACTTCTGAACATGAGCGAGGCCCTGCTGAAGGCAGTGTCCGTGGCCATGGGATTCGCGGTCATTTTGCTGGTGGGAGGTGGAGGATGAGCTTTTATGTGATCCAGACCATAATGGGTATATTAGGTTCCATTGGATTCTCCATCCTGTTCGGGGTGACGGACCGGAAGCTTTTGTGGATCTCCCTGGGCAGCGGGGCGGGATGGGTGGTGTACCTGGTCTGTGTCGCCGGAGGGTACGGCATGTTTGTGGGGCTGTTCGCCGCCAGCCTGTTTGTGGCGGTAGTCAGCGAGGTGTTGGCCCGAATCCTCAAGACGCCGGTGATCTTGATGTTGGTGCCCATGTTGATCCCGGAGATTCCGGGAGGGGATCTGTACTACACTATGTACTATCTGGTGCAGCGGCAGTATGTTGAGTTTGGCAATTCCTCCAACCAGGTGCTGGTGGAGGCGGGAGCCATCGCCCTTGGGATCATACTGGCGTCCTATGTGGC
>Ga0137310_100814_pt1 | contig 20751 bp, 21 predicted proteins | sample NAcewiD2O_June_2_FD_97183 | JGI IMG/M metagenome (GOLD analysis project Ga0137310, IMG submission 97183) | Mouse cecal microbial communities from Vienna, Austria - N-Acetylglucosamine amended D2O_June | ecosystem: Host-associated > Mammals > Digestive system > Large intestine > Cecum | place...
AAGACCTTACAAGACGGAAGGATAATACATATGGATCATCCATATAAGGATCTTTTCTGCCACAGAAAGATAAGAATCCTTCCGGTACAGAATTGCTGTTTTCCGCACCACCGGCCCGTTTTCGCAGGCCAGGGAAAAGTAGTATATCTTTTCCCCGCCTGCGGCTTTGACGAAAGGCATGGAAGGGCAGATCGTAATACCCAGTCCCTGCTGAACAGATAAAAGTACTTGTCCCAGGTTGCGGATCTTCAAAAGAGTCCGGGGTAAGTATAGGGTTCCTGGGAAATGGCATGCTTCTGGAAGATATGTATCACCAGACTGGGTAGATGCCCATGTCCATACATATACCCGCTCCAGTGCTATAGGCCTGGACAGCGACCGGTTTCTTAGCCAGGGCGTTACCTGCGTGGCAGATGCAGGAACCACGGGGCCGGGAAATTATGAAGATTATCTGGAGCATTGCAGCCAAAATAAGAAAATACAACAGAAAGCATATCTGAACCTTGCATATATGGGGGGCGTGAAGCAGTATGGGGAACTGACGGATCTGTCTCTGGAGGACATTCTTTCTTTTATGAAGAAGGGAGACATATTTGCCCACAGTTTTGCCGCAAAATCCCCTGGGCTTCTGGATAAAGACGGAAATGTAAAAGAAGCGGTCTGGCAGGCCCGACAAAGAGGAGTATATTTTGACTTGTCCCATGGAAAGAGCAATTTCTCCTTCGCGGTGGCGAAAAAGGCGGTTTCCCAGGGCTTCCTGCCGGATGCCATTTCTACAGATCTGCATGAAGGAAGCCTGAAAAATGTGGAAAGTCTGGCTTTGACTATGAGTAAAATGCTGGCGTGTGGTCTTGAACTGGAAAAGGTTCTCCAGCTCGTGACCACAGAACCGGTCAGAATGCTGCAGTTGTCTGGCAAGGCAGTGGAGATCCGGGAGGGAGCCAGGGCGGATCTGACGATTTTCGATGTACAGGAAGGCCAGATAGAGCTGGAGGATAGTGACGGAGAGCGTTTGATGGGAAATAAGCTGATCAAACCGTATTGCACCATACTGGAGCAGGATATCTATCCTGCCTGGTGAATGCATCCGTCACCCGGCTGCTCCCTGGTCTCCCGCTCCTGGCCCTCCAGGGATTTAAAGATCCCCATACAGATCACCAGGGCGATGACGATAGAGCAGTAGTCCGCCACAGACTGGGCGTAGATGACTCCATTGAGTCCCACAACCTTGTTCAGCACAATGATCAGGGGGATGAAGATCAGGCCCTGACGGCAGATAGTCAGGATCAGGGACGGAATCGCCTTGCCCATACCCTGGATTGTATTGATGCACAAGAACAGGATCCCGATGAAGGGGCCGGAAAGCTGCAGGGCGATGACCATCTGCATACCATAGGCAATGACCTCCGGATCATTGATAAATGCCTGAACCACGAACCGTTTGGCGATGACCATGACCGCAGTCAGGATACTGCCCATGACGACTGCGAAGATTCCGGTGAACCGGAATACCTGGAAAAGCCGCTTCTTGTTGCGGGCGCCGTAATTGTACCCGATGAGGGGCTGGATTCCGGCACAGAGACCGATCTGTAAGAGCACCACGATCATGTTGGACTTCATGGCCACACCCATGGCAGCTACCGGGGTATCCCCGTAGCCGCCCAGCATCAGATTCAGGACAATATTGGCACAGCTCATAAGAATGTTGTTGAGGGAAGCAGGGATACCAATGGCCGCCACGCTGGAGGCGATCCGGTCTCCCATCCGGAAATCCCGCAGCCGTATGGACAGGCTGGACTTTTTACGAAGAAAGTATGACACATAGAACAGGCTGGCAGCGATATTTCCAATGACCGTGGCGATGGCCGCACCGGCTACGCCCCAGCCGAAAACCAGAATCATCACCGGATCCAGGACGATATTGGTCACCGTGCCGATCATATTGCCGGTCATGGACTCCCTGGCAGCCCCTTCTCCACGTAAGATGTTGCCGAAGGCCGTGCCAAACATGATGAAGGGCCCGCCAAAGGCAATGTAGGTCAGATACTCTCTTGCAAAATCAATGGTATTGGTGCTGGCTCCGATCATGACCAGAATCACATCCATGCCCACCAGAAACAGAACCGCCATAAAGACTCCAAGTCCCAAAGAAGCGTAGCAGCAGAAAGAAGAAATATTCTTCGCACGCTCCGGCTTCTTCTCACCCAGGGCACGGGAGATGGCTGAGCTTCCGCCGATACCAAAGAGATTGCCCAGGGCCATGAAGACCATGAAGACCGGGGTGGCCAGGGACACGGCAGCCACCTGCATGGGATCGCCGGTCTGGCCGATGAAAAATGTATCCGCCATATTGTAGATGACCACCACCAGCATAGAGATCATGGTAGGGATGGCCATGGTCATCACGGCCCTGGAGACCGGGGCCTCCTCAAAAAGATATTTATTTGTGTTCATATAATTCCTCCTTTTTTCCAATGGTAACGGAAAACCCTTGAACTGTTACAGTTTTCCGGGGCATTACATCACATTCTTCTCCATGATCAGAAGGATCCGGAGAAACTGCTGCAGTTCATCCTCGGAGATTCCGTTCTGCAGGATGCTCTCAAACCGGCCCAGACGATTGACCATACGCTGGTAGGCGTCCATCCCCTTCTGTGTGGGCACCAGCTTTTTGCGTCTGGCGTCCTCCGGAACGGAGACACGCAGAATATAGCCTCCCCGCTCCATGAGCTGGAGCATATGGCTGGCTGTGGAACGGCGGATGGAAAACTGCTTCTCCACATCACGCTGGATAGTATCCTGATCCCCGCCCTGAAGGATCAGATAATTAAGCACCCAGGCCTGGTGGGGAGTCAGGGCCTCCTCCTCTTCCGTAACCATCTGGTTGATCTTGCGGTGGATCAGATTGGAAAGTGTGCGGATCTCAAATCCAATATGCCGTTCTGTCATGGGACCTCCTCCAGCTTTCGAGAAATGTAAGCATACGAACCTTTTGGACCGGAAAGTAAGCATGCGAACATTCTAACTCAGAAAAAACAGTTTGTCAACCAGATTTTGGGTTACGGTCCGCTGGCACCTGGCGAATGGTGCTCCTTTCCCTCAATCCGTGAATAAAGCACCACCCCGCCGATAATCACCGCCCCGCCCAGAATCTGCACCGGTCCCGGAATTTCCCGGAATACGAAAATAGCCAGAATTGAGGATACCACCGGCTCGCACAGCTTGGAAGCAGAGACAAAGGACGGGGAGAAGTATTTCAGACACCAGCTGAAGATACTATGGCCCAGGATGGTGGAGAATACCGCCAGAAGCAGGCCGATGACCCAGCCGTCGGTCCCATGACCCGCCAGGGTATATCCCTGGGCGAAGGTAAGGATCACCAGAGTCACGGCGGATGCCACATACACCAGATAGGTGTAGACCGTAGTAGACACTGTAGCCCGTGCCACCCGCCCGATCAGGGTATAGACTGCCACTGCAATGGCAGCGACCAAAGCCAGAATATCCCCATACAGATGCCCGCCGCCGGAGCCGGAGTCAGACAAGGCGATGACTACACTGCCGGACAAGGTAATGGCAATGGACAGAACAGCCTTTCCGCCAAGCCTTCCTTTCAGAAATAGGCAGAAGCCCAGGCTGACCCACACCACTTCCGTGCACACGATGGTGGTAGAGCTGGCCACGGAGGTGAATTTCAGGGACTCGAACCAGATGGCCAGATGCAGCCCCAGGAAAATGCCGCTGATGATACACAGCACCACAGTCCGCCGGTCCAGTCTCTGCAGCTCCCGCCGGTATCCCTGGCTGAAAAGGATCACCGGCGACAACAGCGCCACCGTCCATAAAAGCCGGAAAGCCGCCGTCACCACAGACGGCGCCTGGGAATACTTGGCAAAAATGGCAGAGAAGGAAATGCCGACGATACCAATAACAATCATGATCATGGGGTGTTTCTCTATGTACTTCATATGAAAACTCCTTTTTAGTGGAATGCGAAATTACAGGTCATATGGGCCAGGACATTTAATGGACATTTCAGCCCATCAGGTGCTCGTGCACCAAATCATAACACAGAACGTTTTGTTTTTCAATCCATTACCTTTCGGAACATCAGTGACTGTGCACGGCAAGAAGTGTTACATAAAGACACTTGTTTCGGCGGGGAGGCAATCCATAGAAGAAAGTAAGCAACAGCTTAAATAGAGCCTTTGTACATACCTGCCGTTACAGGACAGAAGCAGCCTCCATTTTGGGCATAAGCGCCTATGCCGGCAGGATGGCACTGAACGGAATTTCCCCTTTATGTAATCTTGTCACAGAAGAATGCTGGCATTAATGGTAGAATGAATTAAATACTTCCGGGAGGTCTTGATATGGAAAACAGAATAAAAAAGAAACGGCGTGCCTTCGTTCATACAGATATGTGCGTTGCCTGCGGCTGCTGTCAGAAGGTATGTCCCTTGAACGCTATCCAGATTTGGAATGGGATTTGGGCCAGGGTCGATGGAACAAAATGTGTAGGCTGCGGCAAATGCGCAAAGGAGTGCCCTGCATCTGTTATTGAAATTCAGGAGGTTGCGTCATGAAAAAGCGTTGGTATGATTACCTTTGGATTGTTGAACTGATTTATATGATGCTGGGGTTTTTTAACATTCTGTTTGCCTGGCTGGGTATGGTGTTCTTTTGTATTCCGCTGATCATTTCCCTTATCTGGGGCACAAAAGGCTACTGCAATCGATACTGCGGCCGGGGACAGCTGTTCGGTCTGTTAGGCGGACGCTTTGGTCTGTCCCGAAAAAAGGATATTCCCCGGTGGATGAAAAGTAAATGGTTCCGCTATGGATTTTTGATCTTCTTCTTCATCATGTTCTTTCAGATGCTGTGGAATACTTATCTGGTCTTTGCGGGCGTACAGAATCTTAAACAGGCGGTGACCCTGCTGTGGACCTTTAAGCTGCCCTGGCACTGGGCTTATCACGGAACCCTCTTTTCCCCTGGCGTTGCCCAGTTCGCCTTCGGCTTTTACAGCGTCATGATGACCTCCACGGTTCTTGGCCTGATTACCATGATTCTGTTCAAGCCCCGCAGCTGGTGCGTTTACTGCCCTATGGGCACCATGACCCAGCTGATCTGCAGGGTCAAAAACCGGAAACATGTCATTGTCACGGAACAAAAATAAAAATGAGGAGAGGATTTTCAGCTGTTTTTCAGCTGCTTCAGCTTTTGTTCGTCCAGAAGCTCTGTCACACCCCGTGACAGCTTCACCATGCCCTCTCCCTGGAAATAGCGGAGCATCCGGGTGACCACTTCCCGATGGGTTCCCAGGTGATTGGCGATGGTCTCATGGGTGATATTCAGCCGGTTGCTGTTCTCAATGGCCGCCTCTTCCAGAAGGAAGGCAGCTACCCGCTTGTCCATACTCTTCCACATGGTCTGCTCCATGAGCCACATGACTTCGGAAAACCGGGCGGCCATGATCTCGTTGGTGTAGTTGGCGGCTGCGGCGGACTGCTCCATGAGCTGCCGGTAGATCTTTGCCGGAATTATCCAAAGTTCCGTGTCCTTTTCTGTCTCAATGCATACATCAAACTGGATACTCCGCAGGATGCAGGAGGCGGAAAAGAGGCAGATGTCCCAGTCAAATAGACGATAGATGGTAATTTCCCGTCCCTCTTCCGATAAGATGTAGGCCCGGAGCTGGCCGGACTTTATAAAAAACAGTCCGGTGCAGTCCTCTTTTCCGCTGTAAAGCACAGTTCCTTTTTTAATCTGCCGAAAGATCAGACTGTCAAGGATGCTTTTCTGTTGGGCCTCTGATATTTTGTCCCATATGGGAAAACAGCTTTGAAACTCCATCCACATCCTCCTGTATAAATTATAGAGACGGGAATCGGCTATGCCGCTTCCCGTCCTGATCGTAGATTTCTGCTGCTTGATTTTGTGAGGCGAAAGCGGCGCTTATGGGCTGCATCCCTCCGTTTCCGCGTCGTCTGACCATGCAGTCACCTCCTCAGACAATACCGACATATGTCGGAAATAGGATACAATACAATTCAGGAAAAGTCAAGGGAAAGGGTAAAGGCGCAGTTTCGGGAGGCTCTGGGAGTGTTACTGTTCACGCATTTGTCTACACCTGCCGCTTCAGCATCTCCCTGCTTCTCATCCGTAGGGAACGCTCCCTGGGGATGTCTTCCCTGTCTGTCTCCACCAGCCGCAAAGCTCCGGTGGGACATACCTTGACGCAGGCCGGTTTTAGTCCCTGGTGAATCCGTACATAGCATCCGTCACATTTTACCATCTTTCCGTCCGGACCAAAGGAAGGCACCCCATAGGGGCAGGCCATGGCACAGCTGTGACAGCCGATGCAGTTGGCTGTATCAAAGACAGTCAGGCCGGTGTCTGCATCCTTTCTCAGACATGCGCTGGGACAGCCGATGATGCAGGGGGCATTGTCACAGTGCATGCAGGCCAGGGACAGATGGGAGAAGCTTACTCCTTTCCCGGAAGGAAGCTCCAAGTCAAACACATTGCGGAAGGGGATCTGCCCACTCTCCACATCCAGATCATTCTGGTCCATGCAGGCTACCGCGCAGGCCCCGCAGGAAATGCACATCTCCACATCCAGGTCTATGGCATACCGTTTACTCATGATGCACCTTCTTTCTTATCCCGCAGCGGGTTGAATTGTAGCCGGGGAAGCCGGAATAAGGATCCAGATGAACTCCGGACATCAGGGAGTTCACATCCGCTTCCGAGTATCCGTGGTAGAATACCACCACACCTTTCAGGATTCTGGCAGAGGGATTGGCCTTCACACAGATAGAACCCCGCTCCGTAAAAAGCTCCAGATCATCCCCCTCCTTTACTCCCAGACGGCTGGCGTCCTCAAGGGAAATATCCGCCATGGGATCGGGCCGCATGCTCCTAAGCCAGGGCACCTTATGAAGCCGGGAATGGATGGCATTGGGAAGCCGGCCGCCGGAGCAGAGCACATAGGGGTATTCCTCCGGGTCGGCATCGTCCAGAGGCTCTGTATACACCGGCAGCGGTTCCAGTCCCCACTCCGGGTGGGAGGCAATCAGCTCCGAAAACAGTTCGAATTTCCCGGTGGCAGTTTCAAGCCCTTCCTTCAGATACTGTCCCGGCTTTACAGGCACCGCATCCGGCACCCGGACAGGCAGATCGCTGTCCTTTAGCTGCTCCACCGTGATATCCAGATCCTTCAGCATGTACGCAATATTATTCTCGTACCCGGCAGCCAGCTCCTCATCCCCCAGATCCATGGCAAGGCTTAACTCCTGGAGAATCCGGACGTCTGACCGGCAGTCCCCTACCGGGGCTATGGCCGGCTTTGTATACCAGGCATATCCGCCGCCGTAGGTCATGAACTCCCCCCGCTCAAAGGAGGAACATACCGGAAGGACAATGTCTGCCAGCTTTGCCGTGTCGGTCAGGAATAGGTCCGTATCTACAAAGAACTCCAGCTCCTTTAATGCCTTTTCCACCTGCTTGTACACCTCCGTGTTACGATTTTACAGCTATATGTACGGCTCTGCACCCGCCAATTGTTCTGGGCCCGCCGGATGCAGGGCATAACTGTCGGACCGTTCAGGCTGTCTGGACGGTTGCTGACTGTCTGTGATTTAGCGTTTACCGGAGGCAGATACCTGCTTTATGACAACGTAACCGTCCAGCTCTTCCTGAACGGTTATCCGGCAACGTCTATTTTAAAAACTCATCAAAATATGTCTTGTACATATCATATATCCAGTCACAGTGAACCAGCATGTGATAGTAGGCATAATCCCCGTCATGGCGTTTTACCGCCTCAAATATATTCCGGTGCTGGGTTCTGGCCTCCTCAGACTCCAGTTCTCTGTAGATGGGGGCAACCAGGGGCACGGAATCTGTAAATGCAGAGGTCCGTACAAGCTCTTCCCACACGCTTTCCAGAACCGGATTGTGGGTGCTTGCCCACAGCTGGGCATGGAAGCCTTCCAGAATCTGGTTTTTCTGGCTGTAATGCCCGGACCTGTTCCGGTGAAGCTCTTCACTGCGGCTCAGGACTGCTTCCATCCGCGCCAGGTCTTCCTCTGTGGCGCTCAGGGCCGCCTGTCTGGCTATCGCTGGTTCCAGAACCCGTCTGGCCTTTGTGGACATGAGAAAGGTATCCTGGTATGCTTCCACCGTAGTGCGCAGCTCCTTTTCCTCCAGAATCATCTTCCAGTCCACAGCCACGATGCTGCCCCGGCCCTTTCGGGTTTCTATGATCCCGGCTTCGGCCAGGTGCTTTAGAGCGTGTTTGAAAATTGCTTTCTGGCAGATGTGCGTCACAGTTTGTGGGAGATTGGGGCCAAATGAAGGGCGCATAGTGGGCTATGTAACCTGAATTTGGCCCAAATATACCGCAAAGTGGGGCGTACAGATGCCGGGAATGAATTTTCAGACACGCTCTAGGGCCTGCCGTACGGTCACACGGCTGACTCCCAGCATTTCTACCAGCTCATTCTCACTGGGGAGGAAGTCGCCTTTCTTATAGGTACCTTCCTTTACCATATTCTTAATCTGTTCAAAAACCTGTTCGTGGAGCTTCATCATCACTTTGCGCATATGCCACACCTTTCTTTTTCAAGTGCATACCTGGGAGCTCCCGCCGGCAGACAAGATCCTGCGCTGCAAGCAGAAAGCAGATAGGCGGCCAGGCAAATGAGGTGGACTGCATGACACAAATTAATACAAGTTGTATTTACTCCTCGTTTAATCTTTATACTTTGTACCCGTAGTCCCGCATCACCTGTCTTTGCGGATAATGATCCGCCGGCGGAAAGCATCAATATGAACAGTTTTTCTATAATCCGCTGAGACAGGCCGGAAAACATTAATTTTTATTTTAATTGGTTTTCCCGGCAGCCGTCAAGCATTTCCAGGCACGTTCCCGGCGCTTTTGAGAGAGGGATGCCAGAACTGTTGCCATTTCCCTTGAAAAACTGGAAGTTTTATGTATAATAGAATGAGTGACCTAAAAATTCTATTAAAACACAGAGGATTTCCATATGATCAGTGCGAACAACGTAACATTGAGAGTAGGCAAGAAAGCCTTGTTTGAGGATGTCAACATTAAATTTACCGAGGGCAACTGCTATGGTATGATCGGTGCCAATGGCGCCGGTAAGTCTACATTTTTAAAGATTCTTTCCGGCCAGTTAGAGCCCACCAACGGTGATGTGGTGATCACCCCCGGACAGCGGCTTTCCTTTCTGCAGCAGGACCATTTTAAATACGATGAATACCAGGTGCTGGATACGGTCATCATGGGCAACCAGCGCTTGTATGACGTGATGAAGGAGAAGGACGCCATCTACATGAAGGAAGACTTCAGTGACGAGGACGGCATCAGGGCCGCGGATCTGGAAGCGGAATTTGCTGAGATGAACGGCTGGGAGGCTGAGTCCGACGCCGCCAACCTGCTTAACGGGCTGGGAGTGGACACAGAATACCACTATTCCCTTATGAAGGATCTTACCGGTGCCCTGAAGGTGAAGGTGCTTCTGGCCCAGGCACTGTTCGGCAACCCGGACATTCTGCTTCTTGACGAGCCGACAAACCACCTGGATCTGGACGCCATCGCATGGCTGGAGGAGTTTCTCATCAACTTTGAGAATACCGTTATCGTGGTGTCCCATGACCGTTATTTCCTTAATAAAGTGTGCACCAGCATCGCGGATATCGACTACGGCAAGATCCAGCTCTACGCGGGCAACTACGACTTCTGGTACGAGTCCAGCCAGCTGATGATCAAACAGATGAAGGAAGCCAACCGGAAGAAGGAGGAGAAGATCAAGGAGCTGCAGGAATTCATCCAGCGGTTCTCCGCCAATGCCTCCAAGTCCAAACAGGCTACCTCCAGAAAACGTGCCCTGGAGAAGATCCAGCTTGACGATATCAAGCCCTCCAGCCGTAAGTATCCCTACATTGACTTCCGCCCCTTCCGGGAGATCGGCAACGAGGTGCTGACTGTGGAGAACCTGACCAAGACCATTGACGGCGAGAAGGTTCTGGACGGACTGACCTTTACCCTGAACCGGGAGGATAAGGTGGCCCTGGTAGGCCCCAACGAGCATGCCAAGACCGTCCTCTTCAAGATCCTTGCCGGGGAAATGGAGCCGGACGAGGGTTCCTACAAGTGGGGACTGACCACCAGCCAGTCCTATTTCCCCAAGGACAATTCCGCGGAATTCGCCGGGGAGGACACCATCGTGGAGTGGCTGACCCAGTACTCGGAGGAGAAGGACGTCACCTATGTCCGCGGTTTCCTGGGCCGGATGCTTTTTGCCGGGGAAGATGGAGTCAAGAAGGTACGGGTGCTTTCCGGCGGCGAGAAGGTCCGCTGTATGCTGTCCAAGCTGATGATCTCAGGCGCCAATGTGCTGATGCTGGATGAGCCCACGGACCACCTGGACATGGAGTCCATCACCGCCCTGAACAACGGCCTGGTCAAGTTCCCGGGCGTGCTGATCTTCTCATCCCGGGACCATCAGATCGTCCAGACCACGGCCAACCGGATCATGGAGATCGTGGGCGGGAAACTCATCGACAAGATCACCACCTACGATGAATACCTGGAGAATGATGAGATGGCAAGGAAACGTTTCGTGTTCTCTACCACTGAGTCGGAGGAGAAGGACGACTGACCGCAGCCATTACAGATGATCAAAAGGGTGCAAAGTTTTTAGCGGACTGCTAAGGACTTTACACCCTTTACAGCTTTTAATTAAAAAAAGGAGAACCCCCATGAGCATCATCACCATAGAACACCTGACCAAATCCTATACCCAGCGGCTTCTTTTCGACGATACGGCTTTCAGCATCAACGAAGGTGAGAAGGTAGGTCTTATCGGTATCAACGGAACCGGCAAATCCACCCTGCTGCGGATTGTGGCGGGTCTTGAGGAGCCGGACGAGGGACCGGTGGTCCGCAGGCGGAATCTTTATGTCCGCTATCTGCCACAGATTCCGGAATTCGTGGAGGGGGACAGCGTGCTGGACAGCATTGTCCGGGACAACCAGAAAGAACCTCACTTTGCGGGACGGGAAGAGATCGGGGCGGCGGCAAAGACCATCTTAACCCAGCTGGGCATTTATGACTTTGATGCCCGGATGGAGACTCTGTCCGGGGGCCAGCGCAAGCGGGTGGCCCTGACCAGCGTGCTTTTATCCACCGCGGACCTGCTGGTGCTGGACGAGCCTACCAACCATCTGGACAGTGCCATGGCCGATTGGCTGGAAGACTATCTGCGGCGTTTCCGGGGCGCTCTTCTCATGGTGACCCATGACAGGTATTTCCTGGACAGCGTGACCAGCCGGATCGTGGAGCTGGACAAGGGAAAGCTCTACAGCTATCAGGCCAATTACGAAGGCTTCCTGAAATTAAAGGCAGAGCGTCTGGACATGGCTGCCGCTTCTGAGCGGAAGCGCCAGTCTATTCTCAAGGTGGAACTGGCCTGGATGCAGCGGGGCGCAAGAGCCCGTTCCACTAAACAGAAAGCCCACATCCAGCGCTATGAGGCCCTGCGGGACCAGAAGGCCCCGGAGCTGGACAGGCAGGTGGAGCTGGAGTCCGTATCCAGCCGCCTGGGCCGGACTACCGTGGAGCTTGAAGGCCTTTGCAAATCCTATGGCAGCAAGGCGCTTCTCAAGGATTTCGATTACATTTTCCTGAAAAATGACCGTGTAGGCATCATCGGCCCCAATGGCAGCGGCAAATCTACCCTGCTGAAGATGATCGCCGGCTGGGTAGAGCCGGACGCCGGTACCATCCGCATCGGTCAGACGGTGAAGCTGGGATACTTTTCCCAGGAGAATGAGGCTATGGACGAAAGTCTCAAGGTCATCGACTATATCCGCAATGTGGCTGAATATGTGAAGACCGGGGATGGCAGCATCAGTGCCTCCCAGATGCTGGAGCGTTTCCTCTTCCCGCCCAGTGTCCAGCATACGGTCATCGGGCGGCTCTCCGGCGGGGAGAAACGGCGTCTGTATCTTCTGCGGATCCTTATGGATGCCCCCAATGTGCTGCTGCTGGACGAGCCGACCAATGATCTGGACATCCAGACCCTGACCATACTGGAAGATTATCTGGATCATTTCCAGGGCATCGTGGTCACCGTGTCCCATGACCGCTACTTCCTGGACCGGATGGTCCGCAGGATTTTTGCCTTTGAGGGGGACGGGGCTGTGGTCCAGTACGAGGGCGGATTTACCGACTATCAGGCGGCCTGGGCACAGAAGCATCCTGGGGCGGCAGCAGGCGGAAATGCCGGAGCAGGCGCCGGGAAGACCAGGGCGGGAGACGCTGGAGCAGGCGCCGGGAAGACCGGGGCGGGAGACGCTGGAGCAGGCGCCGGGAAGACCGGGGCGGGAGACGCTGGGGCAGGCGCTGGGAAGACCGGGGCGGAAGCCGCCGGAGACGGAGCCGCCAGTGCAGCCGGAAGTGGCGGTACAGATTCCCGGGATGCCGGCTCCGTATCTGGCCGTGCTCACCAGAAAAAGTTGAAATTCTCCTTTAAAGAGCAGCGGGAATGGGACACCATCGAGGATGAGATTGCCGCCTTGGAGGACCGGATCGGGGAACTTGACACCGAGATTGAGGCCTCCGCCACGGTCTTCGGCAGGCTGAACCAGCTCATGGAGGAGAAGGCAGAGACCGAGGCGAAGCTGGAGGAGAAAATGGAGCGGTGGATGTATCTTAATGAACTGGCGGAGAAGATTGCGGGGCAGAAGGCCTGATAATGGCTCAATATCTTTTCTGCCTTGCATTATAATTGCGATAGTAACTGTTTATTTGTTACAGATCACGGGGGATGTTCCAGAGCTGGTATCTGCCGCCTTCCCAAAACAACCAGGCCATGAATAGTGACCATCAGAGTTACTGTTCCCGGAGGGGATGTTCCGGAACATACGCTCTGGAAAAAGTTTTTCCCAGATTGCGGGTTTCGGATGCAGAAGCTCTTAGCTGGCAGAAATCTGCTAAAAGCAGGACCCAAAATACAGAACTCGCTGCGCTCAGACAGCTGTATTTTGGGTCCTAGAGCGTGTCTGAAAATTCATTCCCGGCATCTGCACGTCCCACTTCGCGGGAGATTTGGGCCAAATTCAGGTTACATAGCCCACTATGCGCCCTTCATTTGGCCCAAATCCCCACAAGGGGCGCCTTCGGTGTCCCACAAACTGTGACGCACATCTGCCAGAAAGCAATTTTCAGACACACTCTAACGCAGATTCCTGCCAGCTAAGAGCTTCTAAACATCCTGCAAATGTAATCTGGGAAAACTTTTCCAGAGCTGGTATCTGCCGCCTCCAAAAAACAACTTGGACATGAATAGTAACCCAACAGTAACCTGGGGAATTTTTTGTTTCACTTTTCTATTGCAAAGAGTCTGGCCATATGCTATACTTCCATTATCTTGTTAATCAGAGGTTCCGGTGGATTCCCGCCGCATATTCCGAATTAATACCAGATATTATCTTAGTTTCAGGAGGAATCAGCCTATGGCAAAGAACACGCATGTATCCGTTACCCAGACAATCCCTGCTTTGAAGATGCAGCCGGATCAGGATCTGTCCCTTAAGGAATGTACCCTGGAGACACTCCCGGAGACAGAAGAGGAGGTGCTCCGGTATCTGAGGCAGTATCCCCTTCTTTACGGCAGCTACCAGAGCCTGAACCCGGGATGGCGGCAGCATTTCATGGATTTCTGCAGGGGAAAGAAGTCCCTGCCCCTTACCTATGATCCGTTTTTCAAAAGGATCTTCCATCCCGATATCCATCCGGACCGGCTGTCCCGACTGGTGTCCAGCATACTGGGCATGACAGTCCGCGTGGTCCGTATCCTGCCCAGTGAGGACAGCATGATTGACGGCGGCACGCTTCTGATCATGGATCTGTTGGGGGAACTGGAGGACGGTTCCCTGATTAACGTTGAGATCCAGAAGCAGGGGTATGCCTTCCCGGCGGAAAGGATTTCCTGCTATTCCTCGGATCTGGTCATGCGCCAGTATGCCAGGGTGAAGGGCATAAAGGGAAGAAACTTCACTTACCAGGATATTAAAAAGGTCTATGTGATTGTGCTGTTTGAAAAGAGTCCCGGAGAGTTCCACAAAATTCCTTGTGCATATGTTCACCACGGCAGAACCAGATTTGACACAGGGCTTGAGATGGGGCTTTTGCAGGAATATTTTCTCATAGCTCTTGACGTATTCCGGAAATTCCCGTATCCTAAAAACATAAGCGAACAGACGGCATGGCTTTCTTTGCTGGTCACGGAGGATCTTAAGGAGGCAGAGAAGCTGATCCGGGAATATCCCTGGCTCCAGGAGATCTATGAGGAGATGGCCATGCTGCGCCGGAAGCCGGAGGAGGTGCTGGGGATGTTTTCGGAAGCCTTAAGAATACTGGATCAGAATACAATTAAATATATGATAGAGATGCAGCAGAAGGAACTGGAGGAGAAGGCGGCGCAGCTGGAGGAGAAGGACGCGCAGCTCAGGAATAAAGATGCGACTATAAACGAAAAAGACACAATAATAAGTGAGAAAGAAGCAGCGATAACGGAGAAAGATACGATAATAAGTGAAAAGAATACCGCAATAAATCAAAGTAATACCGTGATAGAAGCCCAGAAAGAAGAAATCGCAGACCTGAAAAAGCAGCTTGAGGAGCAGCTCAAGGCGTTGGAAGCATTGAAAGAGAAATCATGACCACTAGAGCGTGTTTGAAAATTCATTCCCGGCATCTGCACGCCCCACTTTGCGGTATATTTGGCCCAAATTCACTTAACGTAGCCCACTACGCCGCGTTCATTTGGTCCAAATCTACCACAAACTGTGACGCACAGCTGACGGAAAGCAATTTTCAAACACGCTCTAGTCCAGAGCCTGCTATGAAATCCGCCTATTCAAATACATCATATATGGCTATTTAAGAAATGAAACAGGCGGGTACTGCTGCTGATATTGGACGTTATCCTTTGCAGAAACAGAGTCCGGTTTCAGATGTTCGCTGCGGTACCGGAGCGTGCCTGAAATTTCACCTCCGCCCTGTGCAGCCTGCGCCAGACAGACGGCAGCATTCCGTACTGCCGCTGGAAATCTTTATAGAAAGCGCTGAGATTTCCGGCGCCGGTCTGCTGGGCTATCTCCTGGATGGAGGCATCCGTTTTCTCCAGCAGTGCCGCCGCATGCTTCATCCGCTCCCGGATCTGGAGCTGCTTGAAGCTCAGCCCCGTCATCTGCTTAAACAGCGCAGTCACATACTTTGGATGATAGCCGAAACGCTCCGCCAGCTCTGTCAGGGTACAGCTGGCGGAATTTTTCTCCAGATAATACAGCATATCCAGGATACTGCTGTTGCCCCCGGAGGAAATCCGGATTATCTGCTGGTCCGGCTTCTGCTGGTACAGCCGCAGCAGCCGCAGGAAGATCAGCTGCAGATACCCCTGGACCATGGACTTGCCGTACAGATCCTCATCAAAATATTCTGCCAGCAGAGCCAGGAACAGCTCATATACCATGGCATCCTCCCCGGCCCGGAAAATCATATAGTGGTTATGGGAGGGAGTCCTGGCGGAAAGAACATGAAGCAGAAAGTCAGAAAAGATATTCTGCTCTCCAGCCTTCCGCAGGAAGCTGTTGCTGAAGAAATCATGACTCATATTCAGATTAATGACAATATCATTTTCCCCCAGATACTGTTTCCGCCGCACCACACCCAGGTCAAAGATACACAGATCCCCTTGCTGCAGGGTGACCGGCGTCTTGTTAATCACGTAATCGCAATGTCCCGAATAAATAAAATTCACATTCACATTGGCATGCATATGGTTCGGCACATCTGTAAAGCGGGAGTCCTTGCGCAGGTGGATGTCGTCCCGCTCCAGATCCGGGATTGGGAACCACAGCACCTCCTGTCCGGCGACCATCCGCCGCTCCATTGCCTCATAGCGGGGGCTGGGGCTTCCGGGATTATCCAGATAATACTGCTCCCGCGGCGTGATCCTGCGCAGAAAGCAGTCCAGTTCCTGTCTATCCATAACAGACCTCCTGATATCCTTATTTTCCGCAATAGTTCCGACACCCCCCTGGGAAATACGCAGGCTTGTCAAAACTGCTGCGATCCTTCCAGATAGAATCTTACCTTTTGGTAGTTCTCTTGTTCCGCAGTGTCATTGAAAAAAACTTCCCATTCTTTTATGATAGAACCATCAAATGTTACTGACTTTATTTTAGCAGATATATGGCCATATACAAGCGAAAATCAAGAAAAAACTTTTGAGGGGATTCAGATATAATGAAAAAACTGTAATGCGGTGTTCTGGCAGCACTGCACGGAACCTGATTTGCCAAATTGGCATTCTATGGAGGAGGAGACAGATATGGATTACAAACAGCTTGCATCCGCTATCCTGCCCGCCGTCGGCGGAAAGGACAACATCCGCACACTGATGCACTGCGCCACAAGACTGCGGTTCCAACTGAACAACGGCGACGAATTCGATATGGAAACGCTGAAAAAAATCAAAGGCGTCATGGGGGCACTGTTTACCGGCGGGCAGTACCAGATTATCATCGGCCCCGACGTCAGCCATGTGTTTAACGAGCTTACCCGGATGACCGGCATCCAGGGGAGCAGCACCGGCCAGGTGGAGGCGTCGGATCTGAAGGGGGAGAAGCCCAAAATGATGGAACGCCTGATGGACACGATCTCCAGCCTTTTCACCCCGGCCATTGCCGCCATCACCGGGGCAGCCATGATCAAGGTGATTCTGGTGATCCTGACCATGGCCCACCTGATGGACTCCGGCGGGCAGACCTACAAGCTGTTCAGCATTGTGGGGGATGCACCCTTCTACTTCCTGCCGCTGATTCTGGCCTACACCTCCTCGGTGAAGTTCGGCGTGGATCCTATGGTAGGCATGGTGATCGGCTTCACCATGGTGCATCCCAACTACATGACACTGGTCAGCGCCGGGGAGCCAGTATCCATGTTTGGCTTCCTGCCGGTGACCCTGGCCACCTATACATCCACCGTGATCCCGGTGATTCTGGTGATCTATGTGGCGTCCTGGGTGCAGAAGCTGGCGGACCGGCTCTCTCCCAAGGTGGTTAAGTTCTTTTTCCGGCCCATGCTCACCCTGCTGGTCATGACGCCGCTGACCTACTGTATCATCGGCCCCCTTGGCAATCTGGCAGGCCAGGGCCTGGAGGCGGGACTGTCCGTGATCCAGAACAATGCGCCCTGGTTCCTGCCTATCTTCTTCGGCGCACTGGGCCCCATGGTCATCATGCTGGGAATGCACTACGCCGTTACCATCCCTCTGGCCATGGCAGCCATTGCCGCCTTTGGGTATGATATGCTGGGCGCGGGCTTCCTGGTAGCCAACATTGCCCAGGGTGCTGCCGCGTTCGCAGTGGCCATGCAGGCAAAAGATTCCGGTTTCCGCACCCTGGCCATTTCCACCGGATGCAGCGCCCTGCTGGGGACTACGGAACCGGCGCTCTACGGTGTGAACCTGCGGCTGAAAAAGCCCCTGGCGGCATCCGTTCTGGGTGGTCTGGCAGGCGGTATCGTCTGTGGTCTGGCCGGTGTCAAACGGATTGTGTTCGGCCCCACCGGACTGACTTCCATTGCCATCTTCATTGATCCGGACAATGCCATGAATTTTGTCTTTGCCCTGGTGGGTATTGCCGTGACCTTTGTCGTGACATTCGCGCTTACTTATGGACTGATCCGCAGGGATCCTGAGATTCAGAAAGAGATTGGAGGCTGACTATGAACCATTTTCCGGAAAATTTTTTGTGGGGAGGCGCTATCGCCTCCGCCCAGGCAGAGGGTGCCTGGAATGAAGGCGGCAAAGGCATGGATACCCAGGATCTGCGGGTGTTTGACGCTTCCTGGGATGCAGACATGCGGCGGAAGAACCGGGATATCAATATGACCGGAGAGCGGTTCCAGGCGGCTCTTACCGCCACGGATCTGGAGCATTATCCATTCCGCTGGGCCATTGACTTCTACCATAACTGGCGGGAAGACCTGGCACTGCTGGAGGAACTGGGGCTGAAGATTTTCCGCATATCCATCAGCTGGGCCCGCATCTATCCAAATGGCGACGACCCGGTTCCCAATGAGGAAGGCATACGGTTCTATGTGGATCTTTTTACCGAGTGCCATAAACGGGGGATGAAGGTATTTGCCACTATCCTGCACTACGCCACCCCGGTGAACCTGCTGACCAGATACGGCGGCTGGAAGAACCGGAAGATGATTGACTTTTACCTGCGTTACTGCCAGACGCTGTTTGAGCGGCTGGGAGGGCTGGTGGACTACTGGCTTCCCTTTAATGAGATCAACTGTTCCCGGTTCAATCCCTGGAACGGCTGCTGTCTCATCCGGGACCAGGAGGAAAACTACGATCAGGCTATTTTCCAGTGCACCCATCACCAGCTGCTGGCCAATGCCCTGGCGGTGAAGATGGCCCATGAGATGCTGCCCGGTTCCATGGTGGGCGGCATGATCGCCCGCTTCACAACCTATCCTGCCACCTGCAGCCCGGACGATGTGATGTGTGCCCTGCTGGACGAAAACTACAAGAATTATTTTTATACAGATGTCATGGCGCGGGGCCGGTATCCTGGCTATACCCGGCGGATGTTAAAGGAGCTTGGGGTTGAGATCGTGAAAGAGCCGGGAGACGACCAGATTCTGGCCGGCGGCAAGGTGGATTTCCTTTCCTTCAGCTACTATATGTCCATGGTTTCCACCAACAGCCCGGACTATGAGGTCACCAGCGGCAACCTTCTCTCCGGAAAGAAGAACCCTTACCTGCAGACCAGTGAATGGGGCTGGCAGATCGATCCCGTGGGACTGCGGATCTCCCTGAACCAGATGTATGACCGGTACAATCTTCCCCTGTTCATTGCGGAAAATGGCATCGGCGCCAGGGATGTGGTGGCAGAGGACGGGAAGATTCACGATGATTACCGCATCCAGTATCTGCGGGAGCATATTGCCCAGATGGGGGAGGCCATCGCCGACGGTGTCGATTTAATCGGCTACACCATGTGGGGAATCCTTGACATTGTGTCCTGCGGAACCATTGAGATGAACAAACGCTATGGTGTCATCTACGTGGACCGGGACGAAGCCGGAAAGGGAACCAACCGCCGCATCCCCAAGGACAGCTTTGCATGGTATAAGAAAGTCATTGCGGCCAATGGCGCGGATCTGGGGTAATGGCTTTACATCATCCCTTGTTTGACTTATAATATTGGCAGTAACCATCATGCGGAAAATATAGGAGGGGTGAAGGGAATGTCTGACACAGAGATGATACAGAAAAATGTGGAAGAATTCGGCAGAATCCAGCGGTATATGAGGATGGTGGACAGAGAATCCAAGGTATATGCAGAAATGAAGGAACGATATATAGAGCTTAAAGTGATTCTCACCTCATCAGGGGTCAATGTGACAGAGCTTGACCGGATCAAAGAATAAGCTGGTTTGTCACAACCGGAGGGGGCTGCCTGGGGGAACAAAAGGGGCTGTAAAAAGTCATGCACTTTCTTTTCGCAAGAAGGTTCCGGCTTTTTACAGCCCTTTTCCATGGGCGATATAAGGTTCTTCTATCGTCTGTGTTCTGGGCAGGAGTAAAGATTTTATATCAGTTTTTTGATCTGCTCCGCATCCTCCGGCGACAGTTTCTTGCCTCCGGTAAAGGCAACCAGAAGATCAGCCACCGATCCGCCAAATGCCTGCTTGACCATCTTCTTAGTCCACCGGTGTACCAGCTCCTCCCGGGAAAACAATGCGTAATAGGCATTGCGGGTGCCGCTTTTGTCTACACCGATGAAGCCGGCACGCTGCATGTTGATCAGGTAGGTATTCAGGGTCTGCTTCTTCCAGTTCTTCTCCTTTACTTCATTGAAATAGGCGGCCAGTTCCCGGAAGGGTGCAGTGGCACCCTTTTTCCATAAGTATTCCATGATTTCCATTTCGGTTCTGGTGAGACCATAGGTTTCTTCCATAGGGCGTGCTCCTTTAGTGGGGTTAGTGGGGACAGACATCGTAGTAAGTGGTGCTGATTGTTTGTCCCTGAACCAGATTGCCGCAGAGACTGCATCGTTTGCATTCCCGGATTACTACTTTACATCTGCCGCCGCTAAGTTTTGTGTGTGAAGAAATGGTTCCGGACTGATAGTTATGGTCACATGCTTTTCTGGGTTCCGGCTGTATTCCCTCATCCAGGGGAACAATTGTCCCATTTTCTCCCTGCCAGAAATAGTCATATGGCATGGGAATAACAATGGAGTTCATATCAAAATCGCCAGAAAATACATTTTCTGAATTTAGGAATTCATCCAGATCTTCCACTTTCTCGTCTGTGCTGTAGACCATTGTCGGTGTATAGGCAAATACTGGTATGGTTCCTGCTATACAGATCAGGCCTCCCAGAATATAAGGTAAAATAGCCTTTCGTTTTTCCTTGCTCAATTTCATTTCTATGATTCTCCTCTCTACTAATTTGTTGCTTTGGTTTACCAGATGTGCGGCGTAAGAGCTGGCTTGTTCCTGGGGAAACTCAGTTGCAAGCCTTACAAGCAGCTTGCTGTATTCTATCCGTTGAGAATCCCCTATATCCATCAGTGTATATGCATCGCACTGATATTCACTGACTTCACACAGTTCCCGGTGCAGCA
>Ga0137310_100816_pt1 | contig 20728 bp, 22 predicted proteins | sample NAcewiD2O_June_2_FD_97183 | JGI IMG/M metagenome (GOLD analysis project Ga0137310, IMG submission 97183) | Mouse cecal microbial communities from Vienna, Austria - N-Acetylglucosamine amended D2O_June | ecosystem: Host-associated > Mammals > Digestive system > Large intestine > Cecum | place...
GCCCCGGCACGGCGAGTGGGGGAAGGGCTTCCCCTGCTTGCTTATTCTTGGGAAGGTTTTTCGCGTCAGGGGAGCACAAATTACATAAGGAGGTTTTTTATGGCAAAGTATGTGATGGCATTGGACCAGGGGACTACCAGTTCCCGCTGTATTCTGTTTGACGAGAAGGGGGAAATAAAGAGTGTGGCCCAGAGGGAGTTCACCCAGATCTACCCGGAACCAGGCTGGGTGGAGCATGACCCTATGGAGATCTGGTCCTCCCAGTTCAGTGTGATGATGGCATCCATGGCCAACATCGGGGCTCATGGGGAGGATATCGCCGCGATCGGTATTACCAACCAGCGGGAGACCACCATTGTGTGGGACAAGGCCACAGGCGTTCCGGTGTACAACGCTATCGTGTGGCAGTGCCGCAGGACAGCGGATAGGATCGATAAACTGAAAGAAGACGGGCTGGAGGAAAAGGTGCGGGACAAGACAGGGCTGATTCCTGACGCCTATTTTTCCGGCAGCAAGATCGCCTGGATCTTAGAGCAGGTTCCCGGGGCAAGGGAGAGGGCCGATAGAGGGGAACTGCTTTTCGGCACCGTGGACACCTGGCTGATCTGGAACCTGACAAAGGGGCAGATGTTTGTCACCGACTACACCAATGCTTCCAGAACCATGCTCTTTGACATCCATAAGCTTTGCTGGGATCAGGAGCTTCTGGACTATTTTAAGATTCCCGCCTCCATGATGCCGGAGGTGAAGCCCTCAAGCTGCGTTTATGGCCATACCCACAACTCGGTTCTGGCCGGGGAAGTGCCCATTGCCGGGGCCGCCGGAGACCAGCAGGCCGCGTTGTTCGGACAGTGCTGTTATGAGTCCGGCGATGTAAAAAATACATATGGAACCGGCTGTTTTATGCTGATGAACACTGGCAGGAAGGCGGTTAAGTCAGACCATGGCCTTTTAACCACCATTGCCGTTGGCATGGACGATCATGTGGAGTACGCTTTGGAGGGAAGCGTGTTTGTGGCAGGGGCCGCGATCCAGTGGCTTCGGGACGAGCTGCGCATGATCCGGACCGCCTCCCAGACAGAAGAGTACTGCGGCATTGTGCCTGACACCGCAGGAGTGTATGTGGTTCCCGCGTTCGCCGGCATGGGAGCTCCCTACTGGAATCCCTATGCCAGAGGAACCATTGTGGGGCTGACCAGAGGTGCCAGCAAGGAACATTTTATACGGGCCACAGTGGAGTCCCTGGCGTACCAGGTCAGCGACCTTTTAGAGGCCATGGAGCAGGATTCCGGTATCCGTATGAGGGAACTGAAAGTGGATGGAGGCGCCAGCGCCAACGATTTCCTTATGCAGTTCCAGGCAGACCTTCTGAACGCCAGGATCGCCAGGCCCCAGTGTATCGAGACGACCGCCCTGGGCGCGGCTTATCTGGCCGGACTGGCGGTGGGCTACTGGAAGGATAAAAAGGATATCGTGAAGAACTGGCAGATCGACCGTTATTTTGAGAGCAAGATGGACGGGGAGAAGCGGGCCCGGCTACTGAAAGGGTGGAAACGGGCAGTGCGGTGCGCCCTGGCCTGGGGGGAGGAGGAGTAAAGAGAGACAGGTGAAAATTCATGTTTATCTTGTGTTGTTCCCCTAAAGTGTGGTAATATGTATATGTTATCAGGGGGAAAAGTCATGTATGATATGCCTGGGCGGGATACGTGACTTTGGGCCCCCTATTTATAGGGGTAAAAATAACTTTTCCCCCGTCAACCATGCATACGACTTTGGTATGACTCAAGGAAAGAGACCATTTGGAGGAAAATGATAAATAATAGCAGGGGGGGAAAATGGATAGATTACAAGATAAGGATATAAGAGAAGTACAGAAGAGACAGACCGTTATTTTGGCCATATGCGGAGGGTTGATGATTGCCCTGGTGCTTTTGGTCACATCCATCTGGGCAGCGGACAGCGCCAGAAAGGGCACAAGACAAGCGGTAAACAGGGTCAGTGAATTTTATCTGAAGGAACTGGCTGAACGGAGATCCCAGGTGGTGGCGGAGGAGCTGAAAGATCATTTTACATATATGGAAAATGTTCTGAGTATTCTGGGTGATTCAGACCTGGAATCCCAGGAGACGCTGAGGAGCTTTTTGGGAAGGGCCAAAAAGCTTTATAGCGTGGCCGAATTGGCTTTGGTGGATGAAAACGGCCTTATCTATACGGAGAACAGCGTGACTTCTGATTTAAGCGGATACGGCTTTCTGTCAGAGGAGCTCAGGGAGCCTGTGATCAGCACAGCTAATCTGGGTGGAGAGAAAAAGCGGGCGATACTGGCTGTTCCTGTGGAGGGTATCTCCTTTCAGGGGGCAGAGATGAAGGCGTGTTTTGTCCAGATCAATATTGATGAGATGTTCAGTTCCCTGACTCTTCAGACCAGCGATAACGAAACCTACTGTAATCTGTATTATCAGGATGGGGAGAGCCTGACCAGTGATGACTTTGGCTATTTGACAGCGGGAAAGAATGTTTTATCCGAATTGTCTAACGCGGCGGATATGGAGGAAGGATCCAGCTTTAAACAGATGAGTGAGGATTTTGCCAGCGGCAGACAGGGAATTATATCCTTTAATTATCTGGGGATCAAGGAGAATCTGTGCTATATACCTGTGGAAGGAACCAACTGGATGCTGACCGTACTGATCAGGGACGATGTGATCAGCGGCTACATCAGCTCCATTATCTCCGAGATGATGAGCCGGGGCATTGCCCAGATTATTATCACGATGGCTGTGATGGTGGCGGTATTCCTGGTTTTGATCCGGCATTCCCAGAAAAGCACCAGGGTTCTCCTGGAGCGGGAAAAGGCCAGCGGAGCAAGTATGAGGGCCGCCTATGCCCAGATCGAGAGGGAACAGATGGCCATGGAGAACATCCAGGCTGCCATGGGGTCTGGTCCCTGGAGCATGGAATTTAATGAGAAGGCGGAGATGGTCTCCTGTATATGGTCAGAGGTTTTCCGTAAGATGTTGGGATATGACGGGGAGGAAGATTTTCCCAACCGCCTGGAATCCTGGTCGGATCTTCTTCACAGGGACGATAAGGACAGGGTCATAAAGGTTTACTGGGACACCGTCATGGACTACACAGGTGAGAAAACCTATGATGTGGAGTACCGCCTTCTCACCCGCCACGCGGGGTGGAGGTGGTTCCACGCGGCGGGAAGGCTGTCCAGGCGGGAGGATGGGTCCCCCATTACCTTTGTGGGGCTGTTTGTGGATATTGATGACGAGAAGCGGATGGAGGAGCAGCTGCGGAAACAGAAGGTGGATTTGGAGGATGCTCTGGCAGCGGCCCAGCATGCCAACAGGGCGAAAACCACGTTTCTCAACAACATGTCCCATGATATCCGGACCCCCATGAACGCCATTATAGGGTTTACCTCCCTGGCGGCAGCCCACATTGACAATATGGATCAGGTTCAGGCTTATCTGGCCAAGATCACCACATCCAGCAATCACCTGCTGAGCCTGATCAATGATGTTCTGGACATGAGCCGCATTGAAAGCGGAAAGGTGAAGATTGAGGAAAAGGAGACCTCCCTTCCCGAGATCATGCATGACTTAAAGACCATTATCCAGTCAGATATCACAGCGAAACAGCTGGATTTTTATATTGATATAGTGGACGTGATCAATGAGCGCGTGATGTGTGACAAGCTGAGACTGAATCAGGTTCTCTTAAACCTCCTAAGCAATGCCATGAAGTTTACAAAACCAGGAGGCATGGTAAGCGTCCGGGTGCTGCAGAAAGCCAATGGGTCCGATGGCTCCGCTTCCTATGAATTCCAGGTCAAGGACACCGGCATCGGCATGAGCAAAGAGTTTGTACAGCATGTGTTTGAGCCCTTTGAGCGGGAGAGAACCAGCACCGTCAGCGGGATCCAGGGCACGGGCCTGGGTATGGCTATCACCAAGAATATTGTGGACATGATGGGCGGCAGAATTTCCGTTGTCAGCGCGGAGGGAAAAGGGACGACGTTTACCGTATCCTTACAGTTTCGGACCTGCAGCGGCTCTGTGAGGCAGGATGCCATTCCAGAACTGCAGGGCTTAAGATCCCTTGTGGTGGATGATGATTTCAACACCTGTTCCAGTGTTACCAAGATGCTTTCCACTATTGGCATGAGACCGGACTGGACCACTTCCGGAAAGGAAGCGGTGCTTCGGGTCAAGCTTGCGGAGGAACAGAATGACGAGTACGCGGCGTACATCATAGACTGGCTGATGCCGGATATGAATGGGATTGAGGTGGTGAGACGGATCCGGGGGATCATCGGGGAGGAGAAGCCCATCATTATCCTGACAGCCTATGACTGGTCGGATATTGAGGAGGAGGCCATAGAAGCAGGCGTTACCGCCTTTTGTTCCAAACCTATTTTCCTGTCAGAGCTGAGGCAGGTCCTGGAGTCCCCCTATAAGGCCCAGGATGAGGATGAAGATATTCTGCAGGATACCGATTCTTTTAAAGGAAAGAAGATCCTTTTAGTAGAGGACAATGAACTGAATCAGGAGATTGCTGTGGAGATCCTGCGGGAAGCGGGATTTGTGGTGGATGTGGCTGACGACGGCACCGTGGCGGTGAAGAGGATGAAATCAGCCGGCCACGGCGAGTATGACCTGATCCTCATGGATATCCAGATGCCGGTTATGAACGGGTATGAGGCCACCAGACAGATCCGGGCCTTTGATGACCCTGCCATCGCCTCCATCCCCATCATCGCCATGACCGCCAATGCCTTTGATGAGGACAGGAAGGATGCCATGGAAGCGGGGATGAACGGGCATATCGCGAAGCCTGTTGATATTCCCAAGCTGCTGGAGGTTTTGCGGAAGGTTTTTAAGGAGAGATAAGAGAACCGTTTCCCCTCAAACAGACAATTGTATAATATATGATTTATCTTGCCAGCAGGTAATCCCTGCTGGCAATTTTTTCGCTACCAGTAATTAAATTCAATAAGTTATATTACCTAATCCAGGCCCATTTCCCAATAAATTGGGGTTCATATTTTAACGGACCTCATCCCCGCCGCGGTAGGTGCGGGGAACCTTGCCGGAGCTGTGGCAGGCCGCGCGGGATTTCTTGGTCCAGTAGGGGATGCTGCCGTATCCGTAGTCGGCGCTGGATTTCATGGTTTCGCTAAAACCGTTGCCGCTGCAGCTTTGGCATACCTTCTGTCCCGTTCCGTTGCAGATGGGGCAAACCACACCAGTTCCTGCCAGGCTGCTGGATATGGATGGATCGAAAGTGGTAGTGGCCGCGGGATCAATGGTCATGCCGACAGGAGCGGTTGCCGGGGTTTCATTTTTGAACTCTCTCTTTTTGCCGGTTCTGCCGCAACCCAGGCACGACATTTTCCCGGTCCCTGAACAGGAAGAGCAGGTGTAGGACATACCTGCCGCGGACATCTTACCCGTACCGTTGCACCAGGTGCAGGTTGTTGTGCCGTGGCCGTGACAGGTAGCACACTGGTCGCTGGACTGTGACTGTGTGGCCGCGGAATTTTTATTGGTTCCCGCGGAGCTGGATGGGCTGGAGGCGAAAACGCTTGCGCTCATTTATTGTAGAGAACTCCATCCCGGGAGGAAAAGTTTTTGCTGTTTTCTGATACAAGGATATTCTTCAGGGAACCGCGCCTTTTAAAGGCGTCTTCAAAGCCATACAAGGACAGCTGGTCCGGCAGCCGGATGGTGGTCAGGGAGGGACAATCTATAAAGGCCTGTCTCATTCTGGTAAAGCTATCAGGCAGATGTACGGTCCGAAGATTGACGCAGTCGCTAAAAACGTAATAGTCAAGGTCATGAAGCTGAGGCGGCAGGGTCAGCTCGGTCAGGGAATCGCGGCGGTTAAAGGCCTCAAAGGAGACGGAGGTTACGGAGTCCGGGATATGGATTTCCTGAAGATTTTTGCACTGAGAAAACCCATAGCTGTCAATTCTGCTGGTCCCTTCCATAACGCGGTATGACCGGGCCTGCCTTCCCGGAGGATACCGGGTCAGAACTTTCGCGGTTTTGCCCATGCCGTAGAGCACCCCGTCCTGTGAAAAATAGTACTTATTTTTGGGGAGATCCATATGTTTTTCAGATCCTGGCAATTATTAAACACAGAGCCTGAGAGTCCCTCCTTATACAGACGGTCTGGCAGCGTGATCTCCTGGATATGGTTTTCCTTGTCAAAGGTGTGAAAATCCATCTTTTCTACCAGCAGACTGTCAATAATATCCGGGATCTTCAGGCTTCCTTCCAGCATGTTCCCGGACTCCGCGTTCAGGCCCAGGATGGTGATGAAGGACAGGTTCTGATCCACCTGGCATTTCCATATGGTTTTGGAGTCTTCTTCCCGGTATTGGAAAATTTCCTCCGGCTTATGGGTACACATGGAAGGCGCGAGGATCAGTTCCTCCAGTTCCCGGGGAAACGCGGCCAGGCCCCGGCCCCTGACGGCAAAAGCCAGCTGGTATCCTCCCGCGGCATAGATTCCATCTGCCCCGGCCCATTTTTCCCCCGCGAACAGATAAAGGCAGCGCCAGCTGTTGGAGACCCGGTCTTCGGAGTCAAAGGTGGGAACGAGCTCCTCAAGGTCGTCCGTCCGGGCAGGGGAAAAGCGCTTAAAATGCCACTGTTTGCCAAAATAGTAGTTAAGATCATTGATTATATGAGAGCGATTAAACAGGAACATGGGATCGGACCTCCTTAAATTGTTATGAATCTTATTATACAAGAGAGGTTCTGGGTTTGACAAAACTTTTTCCGCTTGGACCTGTTTAAACGTTGATTTTTGGATAATGATGTGTTATGATTTTTTTAACAGGATTTCTCCTGTTTGTCTGGTACTCATTCACGGGGAGTACCGCCTTACAAATCTTGGACAGACATCCATGCCTGTCTGTTGCGGCCCAGTGCCGGAAAATCCCTGACGTGATTACATTTACAGAAAGGAAATTTTAAGAAACCCATGGGAAAAGCGAATTTGTCACTGAACACCATATTGACGAGGAAAGAGGTATTTGCTGATTTTATGAACGGCACTCTCTACGGCGGACAGCAGGTACTGAAGGCGGAGGACTTAGAGCGCATCCCCACCCACTCGGGCATATTTTACGAAACGGAGGAGGGGAAAAAGAACGCTCTGGAACGGCAGGGCGACGTGCGCATGAAGGCGGACCTTGGCACGTATTCCGTGATTCTCGCCAGCGAACCGCAGAACAAAGTCCACTACGCCATGCCTGTGCGCGGCATGCTCTATGACGCCCTGGAGTACACCAAGCAGGTTCAGGAGCTGGAAAACCAGCACAAGAAAAAGGGCGAAAAGCTGGAAGGCAGCCAGTTCCTCTCCGGAATCACCAGAGAGGACAGGCTGACGCCTGTGGTCACCACGGTGCTGTATGCCGGTCCTGACTGGGACGGGGCGAAGAGCCTTTATGAGATGATGGAGACGGGAGAAGACAGGAGCATGGAAGAACTGAGAAAATTTCTTCCGGATTACAAGCTCAATCTTATTGATGTAAACAAGATAGAGGACACTCATGTGTTCAAAAGCTGTTTACAGCACATTTTCAGCATGGCAAAGCTGAGAAAGGATAAGAAGGGGCTCTATAAGTATATGGAGGACCACAGAGAAGCGCTGGAGCGGTTTGACAGCGTGGAGAGAAACGCCGCTCTGATGCTTCTGGGAGAGCAGAAACGGATGGCCAGGTATCTGAACAAAATGGAAGAGAAAGGGGAAGACAGAACTATGAGCGAGGAATTTAGAGATGTGTTTGAGGAAAGCTGGTTTGAAGGTCAACTTGAAGGTGAAAACCGCATGGCGGAGTTAGTCCGGCTGCTCCTTGCCGACAAGAGGCAGGAGGATCTGGAGCGGGCTTCAACAGACAGCCATTATCGCCTTCAGATGTTCGAGGCTTACGGAATCTGAACGATTACCCATTAACTGTCTAGGAACCGCCCTGCCCCTGCTAAACCGCGACGATTGTAATTAGATATGCTATAGGCGGCAGACATGTGGAGAAGCCAGATTATGCAGCGAACATTGTACAGCCTGTTTAGAAGGCACATTAGACCGCGAGGATCGCCGGAGGATAGAATCATGGAAAATACAAAACAAAACACAGGCCCGAATTCCGGCCAGCTGACCCGGATCTCGGGGAACAATATGGGATTTCTGGTGGGAAAGGACAGGACGCCGGAGCAGATCGTGGAATTTTTAAAAGAGGGCGCGGTGTTCAGGGAATTTCCCGATGTCCTGGAAAAGGTATATCCAGGGGCTTACTTAACGGAGAGGCTGGTGTCAGGGCTGGAGGCCATTACAGGCGAGGCCCGGGACAGTGTGGCGAAAAAGGTCCGGAACTGAATGAAAGGAAAGAGCGCGCCCCAGAACAGGGAGACCCTGTTTCAGATCAGTTTTATACTGGGCTTGGTGAGGAGGAGACTTCCTGGCTTTTGGGGGCAGCCGCGGAGACCGGGATTCACTACAGAAACGGGCAGGAGCTGGTGTGGGCTTATGGCCTGAGAAAATCCATGTCCTATGAGGAGGCCAGACAGCTTATGGCCATGCTGCGCCAGGAGGATTTAACAAAGGCCAGGGAGACGGTGGATTATGCCATAGGTCAGATGACAGAAAGTCAAAAACACATCACTTCCCACGAAATAAGCGATGAGCTCAGAGATATTCTGAAAAGCTGTAACATGGACCCGGAGGCCTACATCGGGGCCATGGGGGCGGAGGTTTATGAGCAAAATGCCGGGAAGTTTCAGAAAAATTGAAATAATGATAAAAAAATATTAATGCTTGACGTATTATGGCAGATATGGTAAAGTAAAGGCAGTTAAATAATTACCTGTGAGATGAGAGCAGCAAGGTATGATTTATGGGAAGAGACCATAGATTTGCCTTGCTTTTTTCGCTTTTTCACACAATCCAAGGGCATAAATTCTGCTGGCAGGCTGCCGTAGAACATTAAAGCGGGGAACAGGTTTCATGCGGCAGGAGAAAGGAGAGATGATAAATGATATATGGATTCCTGTCTGTGGCAGAAGGCTGGTCCACGGGTGCCATGATCATACGCATGGTTTCCGCCCTGATCGTGGGCACGATCATTGGTGTCGACCGGGCTCTTAAGAGACGGGGGGCGGGGGTCAAGACCCATACGCTGGTGTGCCTGGGAGCGGCCCTGGTGATGATGACCGGACAGTACATAAAGATGAATTTTGAAGGCAACATGGATATCGCCCGCATGGGCGCTCAGGTAATCAGCGGCGTAGGCTTTCTGGGAGTGGGAACCATTATTGTTACCGGTAAAAACCAGATACGGGGTCTGACTACCGCGGCTGGCCTGTGGGCGTGCGCCTGCCTGGGACTGGCTATCGGCATCGGCTTTGTAAAAGGCGCTTTTATTACCCTGATCCTGGTGATGTTCACATTAAAGGTGCTGACCAAACTGGACACCAAGCTTCACATGTACGCGAAGGTATTTGACCTGTACATCGAATTTCCAAATAATCAGAGCGTGTCCGAATTCATGGAAAGGCTCCACAAGATGGAAGTGAAGATCTACAATTTTGAGCTGAGCAAAAGCAAGATCAAGGGAGAGGGACCTAACGCGATCATCTGCATTGAGGTAAACAGCCGCGGTAAAAGGCGCAATGTTCTGGAGAGTATCCGGGGTATGGTGTGTGTAAAGTACATGGAAGTATTGTGACAGAGCAATCGGTAAGACAATAGCGGCAGTTCAGGGGTTATCCGGGCTGTCGCCGACAATAAAAAGGAGAGACGATATGAGTGGATTGCAGTATGATGTAACGATTATTGGCGGCGGCGTCACAGGCGCCGCGGTGGCCAGAGAACTGTCCAGATACCAGTTAAAGACCTGTCTGGTGGAGAGGGCGGAGGATGTGTGCTCAGGAACCTCCAAGGCCAACAGCGCCATTGTACATGCTGGTTACGACGCGGCCACTGGTTCCATCAAGGCAAAGATGAACGTAGAGGGAAACCGTATGATGGGACAGCTGTCAGAGGACCTGGATTTCTCATTCCGCAGAAACGGTTCCCTTGTGCTGTGCTTTGATGAGGAGGACCGTCCGGCTCTTCAGGCTCTCTATGAGAGGGGGGTGGCCAACGGCGTCCCGGATCTGAAGATAATCACCGGGGACCAGGCCCGGGCCATGGAGCCCAATGTCACCGACCAGGTCGTGGCGGCATTGTACGCTCCCACAGGAGGCATCGTGTGTCCCTTCGGGCTGACCATCGCTCTGGCGGAGAATGCCTGTGACAACGGAGTAGAGTTTAAATTTCTCACAGAGGTGACAGATATTAAAAAGCTGGAAGGCGGCTATGAGCTGGCGGTTAAGGGCCAGGACCCCATCACCACCAGATTCGTGGTCAACGCCGCGGGTGTCTATGGGGATGTGTTCCACAACATGGTATGTGAGGACAAGATCAGGATCGTTCCCAGGAAGGGAGATTACTGTCTGTTAGACCGGGAGGCGGGAAAACATGTGGACAAAACCATTTTCCAGCTGCCGGGCAAGTACGGCAAAGGGATCCTGGTGGCTCCCACCATCCACGGCAATCTGCTGATCGGCCCCACTGCCACGGATATTGATGACAAAGAGGGAACCTACACTACCGCGGCGGAGCTGGCGGAGGCCGCAAAAAAATCAGCCATCAGCGTGAAGAACATCCCCTACCGCCAGGTGATCACCTCATTCTCCGGGCTTCGGGCCCATGAGACCAACGACGAGTTCATTATCGGCGAGAGCGCGGAAGGCTTTTTTGACGCCGCGGGAATCGAGTCCCCGGGTCTGTCCAGCGCGCCGGCTATTGGCGTCTATCTGGCGGAGATGATCGCCCGGAAAGCGGGAGCCCGGAAGAAAGCGGACTTTATTGCCACCAGAAAGGGAATCCCCCATGTGGCTGCCATGAGCCGGGAAGAGAGAGCCGCCATTATAAAGGAGCGTCCGGATTACGGCACCATTGTCTGCCGCTGCGAGAATGTCAGCGAGGGTGAGATCGTGGACAGCATCCGCCGTACTTTGGGAGCAAGGTCTCTGGACGGAATCAAGAGAAGGGTCCGCCAGGGCATGGGGCGCTGCCAGGCAGGATTTTGTACGCCAAGAACCATGGAGATCTTAAGCCGGGAGGCAGGCATCCCCATGGAAGAAATCTGTAAAAACCAGCCCGGCTCTGAGATGATCACCGGCGAAGCATAGGAGGAGAAGGATATGACACATCATGATATCGTAATCATTGGCGGAGGCCCGGCAGGATTATCCGCGGCAGCGGCAGCAAGAAAAGCGGGAATTCAGGACATCCTGATCTTAGAGCGGGACGGGGTGCTGGGCGGTATCTTAAATCAGTGCATTCACAACGGGTTCGGCCTCCACACCTTCAAGGAAGAGCTGACCGGTCCGGAGTATGCCGCCAGGTACATCGCCATGGTGGATGAGGAGAAGATTCCTTACAAGCTGAACACCATTGTGGCTGACATCAGCAAGGACCGTGAAGTTACTTATATCAACAGGGAGGAAGGTCTGATGACCATTAAGGCGGGAGCCATAATCCTGGCCATGGGATGCAGGGAGCGCCCGAGAGGAGCCTTAAATACTCCGGGGTATCGTCCGGCTGGTATTTACTCCGCGGGAACCGCCCAGCGTCTCATGAACATTGAGGGTTACTGTGTGGGAAAAGAGGTTGTGATTCTGGGCTCTGGTGATATTGGTTTGATCATGGCCAGACGCATGACCCTGGAAGGCGCGAAGGTAAAAGTGGTGGCAGAACTGATGCCCTACTCCGGCGGCTTAAAGAGGAATATTGTCCAGTGCCTTGATGACTACGGCATTCCCTTAAAGCTGAGCCACACCATCATCAATATTGAGGGAAAAGAACGCCTGACAGGCATCACCTTAGCTGAGGTGGACCAAAACCGCGCTCCGATCCCCGGCACCGAAGAGCACTATACCTGCGACACCCTTCTTCTCAGCGTGGGACTGATCCCGGAGAATGAGCTGTCCAAGGGCGCCGGCGTGTCCATGAACCAGGTCACCTCCGGCCCCAATGTGGACGACCGCCTGGAGACAGAGGTGGAGGGCATCTATGCCTGCGGCAATGTGCTCCACGTACATGACCTGGTGGACTTTGTGTCCCAGGAGGCCGCGCTGGCGGGAGAGAACGCCGCGGCTTATGTAAAGACCGGAAGGACCGGGAAAGAGGGCCGCGCGGTTCCCCTGCTGGCTCAGAATGGTGTCCGCTACACGGTTCCCCAGGTGCTGAACACAGATACCATGGAGGATACGGTAACTGTGCGTTTTAGAGTGGCTGACGTGTACAAAGACCGCTATATCGCTGTGTACTATGACGACAAGCTGATCTCAAGGAAGAAGAAAAAGGTTCTCGCTCCCGGAGAGATGGAGCAGGTAGTGTTAAAGAAGAGCAGCTTCGGGGATTATCCGGATATCAGCAGGATCAAGATTTGTACGGAGGTGGAATGATGGAAGCGAGGAATTTGATTTGTATTGGCTGTCCTTTAGGCTGTCCAGTGACAGTGACTATAGATGGAGATGATATCAGCGTGACCGGCAACACCTGCCCCAGGGGGGCGGATTATGCCAGGAAGGAGGTCACAAACCCTACCAGGATCGTGACCTCCAGCATCCGGGTCAACGGCGGCGCTATAGCCAGAGTGTCTGTGAAGACCAAAGATGATATCCCCAAATCCAGGATCTTTGAAGTGATGGAAGAGATCCGGGGTACCCGGGTGGACGCTCCGGTGTCCATGGGCCAGGTCCTGATCGCCGACTGCGCCGGGACCGGAGTGGAGATCATCGCGACAAAGAGTGTAGACCGCGTATAACCGCGGCTGCCTGGCAATCTCCCCCCTTTTTGCTATGATACGGCCAGGCGGCCCGGCTGACTTTATACAGATCGGTCCGGCGGCAGAGGTTCCCCCCTTTAACAGCCTCTGCCGCTGACAAGACCGGAAATAAAAATCCATAAGATTGAGAGGATTCAGGTGGAAAATGAAAAAAAAGCTGTCAGGCCTGAGAAGGATCAGGAACGGACAGAGCTGCTGAAAAAAATTAATTTATTCGTGCTGGACATGGACGGTACCTTTTATCTGGGGGACCAGGTCATTGACGGGGCCCTGGAATTTGTCCGTTATGTGGAGGAGAAGGGGCGGAGAATCCTGTTTTTTACCAACAATTCTTCCCGCTCTCCCCGGGTTTACATGGAGCGGCTGGCGTCCATGGGATGCCCGATCCGGCGGGATCAGATCATGACCTCCGGGGATGTGACCATCACATACCTGAAAGAAACTTATAGAGGAAAGACCGTATATCTGGTGGGAACCCCGGATCTGGAAGAAAGCTTTAAACAGGAAGGGATCCTGCTGTGGAGAGAAGGGGACCCCCGTCCGGATATTGTGGTGGTGGGTTTTGACACCACACTGACCTATGAGAAGCTTAACCGGGCCTGTGGGTTTATCCGGGAGGGCTCCATATTCCTGGCCACCCATTTGGACATCAACTGCCCGACGGAAAACGGTTTTATGCCGGACTGCGGGGCCTTCTGCGCTGCCATCACATTGTCCACAGGGGTGGAACCCAAGTATCTGGGCAAGCCTTTCAGGGAGACCGTGGACATGGTGCTGGTGAGGACAGGTGAGGACAGGGACAGGGTGGCCTTTGTGGGCGACAGGCTCTACACGGATGTGGCCACCGGGGTAAACCATGGTGCCACCGGGCTTTTGGTCCTGTCCGGCGAGACGAAGATGGAAGACCTGGAAAAATCCCAGGTAAAGCCGGATGGCGTCTACCGGTCATTAGGCGAGATGAAGGAGCTGCTGGAAGAAGCTTTAACAAAAATTAAATAATGGTGGCGGCCGCGGGAGCTGACATCAGAAAATGAGAGAGAGGACTCTGAAAAAATGAAAGTATATGCGCACAGAGGTTACAGTGGAATGTATCCGGAGAATACCATGCTGGCTTTTAAAAAGGCGGCAGAGACAGGCTGTGATGGGATTGAACTGGACGTTCAGCTGACTAAAGACCAGGTTGTGGTGATCATCCACGACGAGAATATTGACCGCACCACAGATGGCGCGGGTATGGTGAGAGACTATACTTACGAGGAACTCAAGAAGTTCAACGCGGGAGTATTATTTCCCGACATAACGGATTTTCAGCCTATTCCGACTTTCGAAGAGTACTGTGCGTGGGTGGCTGATACTGGGCTGGAGACTAACATTGAGATCAAGACAGGCATCTATTATTATGAGGATATTGAGAAAAAGACCGTGGATCTTATCCGCAAATACGGATTGGAGAAGAAAGTGATGTTCTCCTCCTTTAACCATATGTCTTTAGTGAGAGCGAAAGAACTGCTGCCGGAAGCGGAGTGCGGCGCGCTGCTGGGCGAGACAGGGATAGGCAACCCGGGATATTACTGTCGCGCCCAGGGATTTGAGTGCTACCATCCCGGGTATCAGAGCGTCACAAAGGAGATCGTGGACCAGTGCGGCAAGTACGGGGTCAAGATCAATGTCTGGACCATAAACGGCCTCCATGAGCTGGAGCGGCTCTGTGAGTGGGGCTGCGACGGCGTTATCACCAATTATCCTGAGGTGTGCCGGGTCTGGGCCGCGTACAAGGACAAGAAAAAACAATCCACATAAGAAACAGCGGCAGGCAGCGGACAGAGGAGCAGAATGCTTTTTGTCCGCTGCTATTTGATTTTCACAAAGGATTGGTGTATGATAGGGAGAGAAACGCGGGAGGGAATGAATTTTGAGGTTAGAAGATATTTTTGAGTCCTCTCCGGTGATCACGGCCGTGAAGGATGAAAGCGGCTTAGAACACGCCATGGGGAAGGATTGTGCGATTGTGTTTATTTTGTACGGGACCGTATGCAATATCCCGAAGATCGTGGAGAAGGTGAAGCTCCACAAAAAACTGGCCATTGTCCATGTGGACCTGATCATGGGCCTCAGCTCCAAGGAGGTCGCGGTGGACTTTATAAAGGAGAACACCAGGGCTGACGGGATCATCAGCACAAAGCCGGGGCTGGTAAAGAGAGCCATGGAGCTGGGGCTCATCGGCGGACAGAGGGCATTTCTCATTGACTCCATTGCCCTTGAGAATGTGAGAAAGCAGCTTGTGTCCTTCCGGCCGGATTTTATGGAGATCATGCCCGGCATGATGCCCAAGATCTTAAAACAGATCAGGGAGATCACATCCATCCCTCTGGTTGCGGGAGGGCTTTTGTCGGACAAGGGGGACATCATGGCCGCGTTCCAGGCAGGAGTGGACGCGGTGTCTACAACAAAGGAAGACCTGTGGGAGGTATAGGAGGCAGAAGATGAAGATACTGACATATGAAGTGGATGGAAGGAAGAAGCTTGGGATCTGGAACAGGGATGAGACGTGGATCTATCCCATAGAGAGCTTTGGTATAGAGTACAAGAGGATGCGGGAGGTGATCCAGGGGATAAGCGGGTCTGAGATCCAGCTTTTGAACCATATGGCTTCCAAGGACCCTTATGAGATCCGGGGAGCGGCACCTACAAAGGAGGCAAAGATCCTCGCGCCGATCCAGAAGCCGGGACACGATGTGATCTGCCTTGGGATCAACTACATGGATCATGCCCAGGAGTCAGCCCGGTATCAGAAGGAGGCTTTTGACGGGGAACGGCCCTACGCGGTGTATTTTTCCAAGCGGGTGAACCGGTGCGTGGGGCATAATGAGGGGATCCCGGCCCACCAGGATATTGTGGACAGCCTGGACTATGAGGCGGAGCTGGCGGTGATCATAGGGAAGGATGCCAGAAACGTGCCCCGGGAAAAGGCCAGGGATTACATATTCGGGTATTCGGTAGTCAATGACGTCAGCGCCAGAAATATTCAGACCAGGCATAAACAGTGGTATTTCGGCAAGAGCCTGGACGGTTTCTTTCCCATGGGCCCCTGTATTGTGACGGCGGAGGAGATCCCATACCCGCCCCGCCTGTCCATCCGGTCTTATGTTAACGGGGAACTGAGGCAGAACAGCAGCACAGATCTTCTGATCTTTGACATTGACCATGTGATCAGCGAACTGTCCCAGGGCATGACACTGGAGGCAGGCACCATCATCGCCATGGGGACCCCGGCAGGGGCGGGCATGGGCTTTGATCCGCCCCGGTTCCTGAAGCCAGGAGATGTGGTCTGCTGCTCCATAGAGAAGATCGGGAAGATCAACAATCCTGTTGTGTGACGGAAAAGGGGGACAGCTATGGATCGACAGACTTACATACAGGGCATAAAGCAGGGGATTCCTGTGGGGCTGGGATACCTTGTGGTGTCCTTCACCATAGGGATCGCTGCCAGGAAGGCCAGCCTGACAGCCGCCCAGGCCACTGTGATGTCTTTTACCAACTTAACTTCAGCGGGACAGTTCGCGTCCTTTGCCCTGATCGCCTCGGGTGCCCCCTATCTGGAGATGGTGATCTCCCAGGCAGTGATCAATCTGAGGTACTGTCTTATGTCCTGCGCCTTGTCTCAGAAGCTGGACAGCCGTCTGGCGTTTCACCACCGGCTTTTTCTGGCCATGGGAGTCACGGACGAGATATTCGGGCTCTCCATTGCCCAGAGAGGGAAACTGAATCCCTGGTACACCTATGGGGTCATGAGTGTGGCCATACCGGGGTGGACTCTGGGAACCCTGGCGGGGGTGCTGTCCACAGGGGTCCTGCCCCGGACATTTTTAAATGCCATGAACATGGCTCTCTACGGAATGTTTATCGCGGTATTCATGCCCGCGGCCAGGGAGGACAAAAAGCTGATTCCCGTTATTTTCCTGTCCATGGCTCTCAGCGCCCTGGTTCAGGCTCTGCCCTGGTTTGACTTTATCTCGTCAGGCATGAAGATCATTATCCTGACGCTGGTGATCTCCCTGGCCGCGGCCTGGATCATGCCGGTGCCGGAGGAGGAGGGAGGGAGAACATGAAAAATTACATGTATATCTTGGTGATGGCAGTGACCACTTATCTGATCCGGGTGATTCCTTTAACCCTTCTGAGAAAGGAGATCAGCAACAGGACCTTCCGCTCTTTCCTGACTTATGTGCCCTATGTGACCCTGGCGGTGATGACCTTTCCAGCCATCCTGGAGTCTACGGAGGAACCGTGGATCTCCTTTGTGGGGTTTGGGGCAGCCATGGTCATGGCCTACCGGGGAGTCAGCCTGTTCGCGGTGTCCATGGGGTGCTGCCTTTTGGTGTTTTTGCTGCAGTTAATGTGATGGGACAGGGCTGCCCCCTTGCCAGAAAATGGCGTATCTGGTAAAATATAACGGAATAAAGGAAAACACAGAAAGGAAACGATGAGTATGAGCAACCCCATAGTAACCATCACCATGGAAAACGGCGATGTGATGAAGGCGGAGCTGTATCCTGAGATCGCTCCCAACACAGTGAATAATTTTATCAGTCTGGTGAAGAAGGGCTTTTATGACGGCCTGATCTTCCACAGGGTTATAAGCGGCTTTATGATTCAGGGCGGATGCCCGGAGGGGACAGGGACAGGAGGACCGGGATATTCCATCAAGGGTGAGTTTGCCCAAAACGGATTCCCCAACGATTTAAAGCATGAGCCGGGGGTGCTGTCCATGGCCCGCTCCATGTCGCCTGACTCCGCTGGCTCCCAGTTTTTTATTATGCACAAGAAAGCTCCCCATCTTGACGGGGCCTACGCGGCGTTCGGGAAAGTGACGGAAGGGATGGATATTGTGGACAAGATCGCGGACGTGCGGACGGATTACAGCGACAGGCCCATGAAGGAGCAGAAGATCCAGTCCATGACAGTGGATACCATGGGTGAGGAGTATCCGGACCCGGTTACGGTTTTATGACCAGAGAATACCCCGTCCCGGTAGAGGGACAGATCCACATGGTTGTAGTATCCGATGACAAGGAGGCTCTCCTGGCTGCCAAGGCGGCCGGGAAAGCCTCTGTTGAGTTGTGGAAAAATGACGGCGGGCCCTTTCTTGCCAGGTATGTGGTGGAATCCCCGGAGGATCTAAGCCAGGAGTATCTGGAAAGGGTGGTCAGGAGGCACCTGGGGCTTCCCTGGGAGATCCTTCGGACAGAGAGGCTTGTGATCCGGGAGTTTTGTCTGGGGGATGAGACCTGTGTGCCAGAGGACCCGGAAGACGGGGAGGCGGACAGGACCTTTCGAGACAGGCAGCGCCTGAGAGAATATATCCAATGTCAGTACGGGTTCTACGGATACGGCATCTGGGCGGTGACGGAGAGGCGGAGCGGCGTTATTGTGGGCAAGGCCGGGGTGACAAACGCGTGGTGGGAGTCAGAAGGAGGACAGGACCCAGGGGAGGCCCTGGAGCTGGGCTATCACATCTTTACCCCCTACCGGGAGAGGGGATACGGGAGGGAAGCCTGTCAGGGGATCCTGAGCTGGTGCCAGGAGAACAGCGATTTCCCATATATTTACGCGAAAACGGACTCCCAAAATCAGAAGTCCGCGGGTTTGCTGGAAAAGCTGGGATTTTGCCTTACAGACCAAAGATGTAGCGGATCAGGGCAAAGACAGTTTCTGTTTCGTCGGAATTGCTGATAACGCTTAAGTAGGAGGCGTCTTCCGACAGGCGCATGGAGCCGGCCAAAGCAGTGCCTTTTAAGTCCAGGGAGGAGGCTGTAGGGCGTCCCTGGCCGTCCAAGGAGAAGAAGAGCCGGTCTTCTACCGCGGACAGAATATCGGCGGGAAGGAGCTTTTCCAAGTCAGCAAGGCCGTCTAAGGCGGCGTAGTGATCCGCGCTTTCCTGGTCGGAGATGATGATGTCCAGATCCTTGCTGGCTACCAGCGCGGAAATCTTGGCCATGGAGGCGTAGCTTAACTCAGTGGCATTGTCCCCGTAGGTGATGTACATGGACTCCACATAGACGGGCTGCTTCTCGCCGAATCCCATATGATCATGGAAATCCTGTTCCAGGATGGAGGTATCCATGTCCTGGGAAGAGAGGTTGTTGAGGACAACGCAGTAAAGGCCCGGATGTATAGAGATATTGCGCACAGAGGTAACGACCACACTGATCAGCAGGAAGGCCAGAACCACTCCTCCGATGTGAATCTTGTAATACTCCCAGATATACCATAGCTTGTCCTGGAAGGACATGTCTTTCAGCTTCTGGCTTTCCGCGCGGACTTCTTCTCTTAATTGGTCTTTTAATGACATAGATGATCCCTCATTTCTGGATATTGTGGATTGAACGCACTTCTTATTCTACCATAGAATCCCGGTCCTGTTCATAAATTTTCTATGAAATCCCTGGAGCAAATTGATTTTTCCCGCAAGATTCGATATAATGAAAGACAATAGCTCAAGAAAAGAGGGAAATGCCCATGTTAGCAGGTTTCTTTAACTATGATAATCCAGTGTGGCGGTTTATCGGAAAATTCTGGGATGTGCTGGTGGTCAACCTTTTGTGGGTCATCTGCAGCGTTCCGGTCTTCACCATAGGGGCTTCCACCACTGCCATGTATTATGTGACCCTTAAGTTGGCCCGGGACGAGGACGGGTACACGTTCCGCTCATTTTTTAAATCTTTTAAAGAGAATTTTAAGCAGGCCACTGCCATCTGGCTCATCTTCCTGGCCGCGGGCGCGGTTCTGGGGTTTGACCTGTACTATTTTTTCCGGATAGCGGAGGCCTCTGGTTTCCGCACAGTGATGATCTCCGTGTTCCTGGCCATGGCTTTTGTATTCCTGGCCATGTTCACTTATGTGTTTCCTCTCCAGGCCCGCTTTTATAATCCTGTAAAGAGGACGATTTTTAACGCGTTTTTCATGGCGATCCGCCATCTGTTCCAGACCATCGGGATGCTGGCGGCGGATGGGGTGATCTTGTTTTTGTCCGTTACCTACATTCCTCAGCTGAGTATTTTCGGAGTGGCTCTGATCGCGTTTTTCAATTCTTATATGCTCAACAGCGTGTTCAGTAAGTATATGCCAAAGCAGGAGGACCCGGCGGATATGGAGATGCGGCCTCTGTTTGCGGATGAGGAGGAAAAGGGGAGATTTGACAAATAAGACAGGACATGGATAAAGCCGGGTAGGATATGCCCGGCTTTGAGTTTAGGGTTATGTGAGGCTTCTTATGCCACAAACCGGTACATCATCACATAGTGGCAAAAGCTGCCGCCCATGACGAACAGGTGGAAGATCTCATGGGAGCCGAAATGGCGGTGGCGGGAGTTGAACAGGGGCATCTTCAAGGCATAGATCACGCCCCCGGCGGTGTAGATCAGGCCTCCTGCCAGCAGCCAGCCGAAAGCTGCCGGAGGAAGAGCGCGGACAATCTTTCCAAAAGCCAGAACGCACACCCATCCCATGGCGATATACAGTACAGAGGAGAACCACTTAGGGCAGGTGATCCAGAACCCTTTGATGAGGATTCCCAGAATAGCGATGGACCACACCAGAGCCAGAAGGCCCCATCCGGTCCGGTCCCCCAAAACCACCATGCACACAGGGGTGTAGGTTCCCGCTATGAGGATGAAGATCATCATGTGGTCCGCTTTGCGCAGCAGCTTATTGACCTTGGGAGAGATGTCTAAGGTGTGGTAAATGGTGCTGGCGGCGTAGAGAAGAATCATGCTGGAGATAAACACGGCCAGAGCGGTGATCGTCACCCCT
>Ga0137310_100830_pt1 | contig 20607 bp, 19 predicted proteins | sample NAcewiD2O_June_2_FD_97183 | JGI IMG/M metagenome (GOLD analysis project Ga0137310, IMG submission 97183) | Mouse cecal microbial communities from Vienna, Austria - N-Acetylglucosamine amended D2O_June | ecosystem: Host-associated > Mammals > Digestive system > Large intestine > Cecum | place...
CTACAAGGCCTTTGACCAGCGCCGCGAGCAGACTTTTGTTCCGGAGGAAGCCCCGGACGCGGAGAAATGGCAGGAGATCCGTCAGATGCAGGCTGACAAGACCGTAGTAAAAGTGAAGATCAAAGAGATCGTAAAAGGCGGAGCCATCGCCTACTTAAATGACCTCCAGGCATTTATCCCCGCTTCCCAGCTTTCCCTGGGATATGTGGAGAAGTTAGAGGACTGGACGGGCAAATATATTGAAGCCTACATCATCACCGCGGACCCGGAGAAGAAACGTCTGGTGCTGTCCGCGAAGGAACTGCTTAAGGAGCGCAGGGAGGCGGCCCGCCTTGAAAAACTGGCTTCCTACAAAGCCGGAGATGTGGTGGAGGGAACGGTTGACACCTTAAAAGACTACGGTGCCTTTGTGAACCTGGAAGGCGGCGTGTCAGGCCTTGTGCATATTTCCCAGATCAGCACCCAGAGGATCAAGCATCCCGGGGTGGTGTTGAAGGAAGGCCAGCAGATCAAGGTAAAGATCCTTTCTGTTGATAATGGTAAGATCAGTCTGAGCATGAAGGCCCTGGAGTCCCAGGAGCCTCAGGAAGAGGAAAGACATTTTGAATACAAGAGCACAGGTGAGGCGTTTACCGGTCTGGGAGATCTGCTGAAGGATTTGAAATTTTAGATAGGGCCAGGAGGAGGGATAAGATGGATCATATCCCCAAAACGTATGACCAGCTGGAGCAGTGGAACTCTCTGATGTTTCTCTACAGCTCAGCGCTGAAGGAGATCAATGTAAAGATCGAGATCCTGAACAACGAATTTGTCCACATTTATAATTACACACCTATTGAACATGTGAAATCCCGGCTCAAGAACGCGGAGAGCATTGTCCGCAAGATGAAAAGGCACAATTATGAGGTGACCATCGCCAACATGACAGAGAAGTTAAGCGATATCGCCGGGATCCGGATCATCTGCTCTTTTACCTCGGATATCTATCAGATTGCTGATATGATATCCAGGCAGAGGGATGTGACGGTGCTGTACATCAAAGACTATATCAAAAATCCCAAGCCCAATGGCTACAAGAGCTACCACATGGTGGTGACCATCCCCGTATATCTGTCAGAGGGGCCGGTGGAGACCAAGGTGGAGATCCAGATCCGGACCGTGGCCATGGATTTCTGGGCCAGTTTAGAACACAAGATCTACTACAAGTTTGAGGGAGAGGGACCGGACTACCTGCAGCGGGAGCTGAAGGCGTGCGCGGACATGGTGAATATGCTGGACGCCAAGATGTATTCCCTCAATGAGGCCATTCTGGCGTGGAACAGTCAGAGAGAGCAAAGAGAGGCTCAGGGATGAAGACCTTGCTGAAGGAGACGGGTCAGATCATCCGGTTCAATTTAAAAAATTTGCTGTTGTTTCTTATAGGATACCGGCTGACGGCCGCCGCGGTGTATCTGCGGCTGCTGGATGCCGGTATGCGGTTTTCTCTGAGACAGGCGGGTTACGGCTATCTGACCCTGGAAAACGCGGGAAAGGTGTGCCTAAGTCCCTGGACCATCCCGGCTGTTCTGGCGCTGTTGTGCGCTGGCCTTTTTCTTCTTATGGCGGAGGCGGGAGGGCTGGTGGCCGCTTACTGGGCGGCAATGTATTCCCTCAGGCTGCCGGGGCACCGGATCTTTGTCCAGGGAATTCAAAACGCTATCCAGCAGATCCGGCGGAGGAATTTTGGCCTCTTTGCCGTTGTGCTGGCGGATTTTCTTCTGATGAACCTGTTTTACATCTACCGGACCCTGACCCACATAAAGCCAGTGGACTTTGTCATCGGGGAGATGTCGGGGCGTCCCGGAGTATGGGCTCTGGTGGCGGCAGTGGTCTGGGGCTGTGTGGCGGCGGTGATCCCCACCTATTTTGTGTTTCACCAGTGCATGGTGGAGCAGAAATTTTACAGGGACGGCAAAAGGGGCAGCGTGGAGCTGCTGAAGGGCAGATGGGCGAGGACCGTGATCCGGGTAGTGTTCCCCCAGCTTTTGGTGGTTCTGGCGGCCTGGGTCCTATACGGTCTTTTGCTGGTGATGATGGCTGTGTTTACCGTGTTTTTTGTCAGGCGGGATCTGCAGTTCGCCTTTCTCATACGGGCCTCATCCTGGACCGAGTGGATAGTTATGGGAGCGGCCAGCATGGGGGCGAGCCTTCTTTTTTTCGCGGATCTGACGGTACAGTATGATAAATACAGAGGGAGCGGGGTTGTAAGGAAACATTTTTTCTATACAGGCGAAGCCATGATCAGCAGGAAAAACGGTCTGGCGGCGCTGGCGGCGTGGGGCCTTATCGGCGGACTGGGTCTTATAGACGCGGGAATAAACGGCACATTTCTCGCCAGCTCCGTGGCGGCCCGAACAGAGATCACCGCCCACAGGGGAAGTTCATCCTCCGCGCCGGAGAATACCATGGCTGCCCTGGAAGCCGCGGTTGAGGAGATGGCGGACTGGGCGGAGATCGATGTGCAGGAGACAGCGGACGGGGTGGTGGTTCTGTGCCACGATACCACCTTGGAGCGGGTGGCGGGCGTAAAAAGCAAGGTAAGGGATCTGACATTTGAGGAGATCCAAAAATTAGATGGGGGATCCTGGTTCGGAAAGGAATTCGCGGGGGAAAGGATACCGGCTCTGGCGGAGGTCATGGAGTACGCCAAAGGGCGGCTGAATCTGAATATTGAACTGAAGTATTCGGGCATGGACAGCGGGCTGCCGGAGAAGGTTGGACAGCTGGTGGCAGAGTACGAGATGGAAGACCAGTGCGTGATCTCCTGCGCCAACATAAATTATCTCAAGCGGATCAGGAAATTGGATTCCCAGATAAAGACAGGGTATATTATCCCTGCCGCCTACGGGGATTATTATATGGATGAAAATGTGGACGTGATCAGCATCCGGTCCGGGTTTGTCACGGAAAGCCTGGTGAGGAAAGCCCATGAGGCCGGAAAAAGCGTTCACGCCTGGACGGTTAATGAGAAGATGGAGCTGGAGCGGATGCGGGTGCTCATGGTGGACAATGTGATCACCGATGTGCCGGTGCTGGCCAGGGAGATTCTCTACCGGGAGGAGGCCACGGAAAATCTTCTGGAGTATTTAAAGCTGATATTCAAGTGATCTCGCCGGCGGCCGGGACATTTAGTTCCAGGAAACCTGTGGCTGAAAGAAAGACAGAAAGGAGTGAGAGGCCATGAAGATGGTGGTGCAGAGGGTGAAGGAGGCCAGGGTGACGGTGGACGGCCAGGTAATCGGCTCCATTGGAACCGGTTTTCTGGTGCTTGCGGGAACCGCTTCGGAGGATACGGAGGAGATTGTCGACAAGATGGTGGACAAGATGTGCAAGCTGAGAATTTTCCCTGACAGCCAGGGCAAGACCAACCTGTCCTTAAAGGATGTGGGGGGAGAGCTTTTGGTGGTAAGCCAGTTTACCCTCTATGGGGACTGCAAAAAAGGGAACCGCCCAAGCTTTATCAAAGCGGGAAGCCCGGACAAGGCCAAAAAACTGTATGAGCGCGCGGTGGACCGATGCCGTCTCTACGCGGATAAAGTGGAGCAGGGCATGTTCGGAGCGGATATGAAGGTGTCTCTGATCAACGACGGGCCCTTTACCATTGTTCTGGACAGCGAAGAATTATTCTGAATTTTTTGTTAATTTCGCGGAAAAGCTTTTTTTTGAGGAAAGGATGTGCTATACTCAAACCTAGGCCCTTGGGCTCAGTACAAAGCAGTGAAATTAATTTAGGAAAGAAAAGGGAAGTAAATGATGAAGAAAAGTTTAAAAGTATGCATGTGGGGCCTCGCGGCTGTGATGATGGTGTCAGGTTGTTCCAAAAAGGCGGAATCCACCCCAGAAACCACGCCAGCGGTCACAGATGCTTCTGTAGAAACTACAGGGGATTCGTCTGACGAGACAGGGACAGAGGCACAGGCACAGGAGCCTCCTGTTTTAGTGGACCCGGGAAAGGTGGAGAAGCTTGGCGACTATAAGGGAGTCACCTTCACTCCCCTGTCCACAGAGGTTACAGACCAGGATGTGGAGGATCGGATCCAGTCCCTTATAGCGGCTTATCCGGAATATCAAGAGGTGGAAAGAGCGGCCCAGGAAGGGGATGTGGTCAATATTGACTATGTGGGAAAGAAGGATGGAGTGGCCTTTGAGGGAGGAACCGGGGAGGGCTATGACCTGACCCTGGGATCCGGACAGTTTATCGACGGTTTTGAGGACGGGCTCATAGGAGCCGTGAAGGGGCAGGAGCTGAATCTGGATCTGACCTTCCCGGAGCAGTATCACAGCGAGGAGCTGGCAGGCCAGGCAGTGGTGTTCGAGGTAAAGGTCAATGAGGTCAAGGAGCAGGTGGAGCCGGAATTAAACGACGCCTTTATCGCGGAGCACACCGATTCCGCTACCGTGGAAGAGTACCGGAAGGCTGTCTGGGAAGAGATGGAGCAGATGGCATTGTCCAACGCGGATAACCAGAAGAAGTCTGATGTGTTCTTAAAGGTCATCGACGACAGTGAAGTCACCACTCCCGAAGAGTCTATCCAGACCACCTTTGAGCAGCAGAAATCTTCTTATGAGCAGCAGGCTCAGATGTTCGGCATAGATCTGGATACTCTGGTGAGCTACTATGGCATGGATTTAGAGAGCTTTGAGAGCGAGCTGATGGAGCTTGCCAAGGAGATCTGCAAACAGAACGCGGTGGTTAAAGCCATCGCTGAGGCAGAGAATATCACGGTGGAGGATTCCGACAGGGAAGCGCTGGCGGAAGAATTCGGATATCCGGATGTGGATACCATGATCGAGAACGCGGGAGCGGACAATGTTGACAATTATATCCAGACCGAGAAGGTTGTCCAGTTTATTGCGGACAACGCGGTGGAAGAATAGGTATTATGGGAAGAAAAGCACTGTTTTTTGATGTTGACGGCACGCTGTTCAGCGAGACTCTGCGGATCGTGCCGGAGAGTGCCAAGAAGGCGATTATAGAGACAAGGAAAAAAGGAAATCTGGTGTTTATCAATTCAGGCAGGGTCGTGAGCAATCTGGGCCCTGTCATGAAGTTGGTGGAATCAGACGGATGCCTGTGCGGGTGCGGGACCTACGTGCGCATAGGTGAAGAGGAAGTGTACTGCCACAGGATTCCCCATGACCGGGGGATCCAGGTGAAGAAGGCCATCATCCGATATGATTTTGACGGTGTCTTAGAGGGCATTGAGAACTGCTATTTCCAGAAGGCCGAGTCCCGCATACCCAAGGTCAGGGAGCTGAAAGGCTACATGAAAGAGGGAGGCCATTTAAGCCCTTACGGCTGGGATGATGACTGTTATGAGTTTGACAAGTTCTGTGTGGTGGCCGATGACCGCAGCGACAGAGAGGGATTGTTTGCCTTTTTGGAGCCGGATTTCCAGGTTATCGACCGGGGCGATGATTTTTATGAGTGCGTGCCAAAGGGCCACACCAAGGCCACGGCCATCGAACTGGTCCTCAACCGGCTTGGCATGGGCCTGGATGACGCGTGGGTGTTCGGCGACAGCAGCAATGACCTGGACATGTTCCGGTATGCCCGCAACGCGGTGCTTATGGGTAAGCATGACAAGGTGCTGGAGCCTTACGCGACCTTTGTGACCTCTACGGTGGAAGAGGATGGAATCGAATATGCCATGAAAAACCTGGGACTTTTATAGGCCCCGGGTTTTTTGCGCGGAAAGGAGTGTTGAGATGGGATTTTCTCTGGAAACTAATGTGTCTGTGATCGCGGTGTTCCTCCAGGGGATTTTGAGCTTTTTTTCTCCCTGTGTTCTTCCGATCCTGCCTTTATATATGGGCTATCTGTCAGGCGGGACCGGAGTGAGAGACGAGGATGGGCAGATTCGCTATAAGAGGAGCAAGGTTATGGTTCACACGGCGTGCTTCGGGGTGGGAATCGGCTTCGCGTTTTTTGTCCTGGGTTTAGGGGTGTCAGCCCTGGGAACCTTCTTTCGGTCAGGGCAGATGATCTTTGCCAGGCTGGGAGGAGTTCTGGTTCTCCTGTTTGGTCTGTACCAGCTGGGGGTTTTGGGCCAGCCCCAGGTTCTGGGGAAGGAGCGGAGGCTGCGTCTTCCCATTGACAGGCTGGCCATGTCCCCGGGGACCGCGTTCCTAATGGGCTTTACTTTCAGCTTCGCATGGACCCCGTGTGTGGGACCGGCTCTGGCCAGTGTTCTTTTGATGGCGGCTTCCTCCGCCTCCAGGACAGCGGGGTTTGTCCTCATCGGGGTGTATACCCTGGGGTTTGTCCTGCCTTTTTTGGCGGCAGGACTGTTCACCACATCAATCCTGGGTTTGTTTAAAAGGCACATGGGAGTGGTGAGATATACGGTGAAGCTGGGCGGAGCCCTTCTGGTAGTGCTGGGGCTTTTGATGGTCACGGGGAAGATGAATGAGGTCAGCAATTACCTGTCTCAGCTGACGCCCGGGGCGGAGGCTCAAAAGGCTGGAGAAACTGAGAAGGAACCGGGAGACGGCGGTGAGGATGGAGAGGACCAAGAGCCGGCTTGGGAAGACCGCAGTCAGGAAGGGACGGAACAGGATCCCGAGGGAAGGGATCCGGGCCAGGCTGATGAGGAACCGGACAGCCAGGAGGAGAGGATGAAGGCACCGGATTTTGAGCTGGAGGACCAGTTCGGCCAGGTCCACAGGCTGTCGGACTACAAAGGGGCAACGGTGTTTTTGAACTTCTGGGCCACCTGGTGTCCGCCATGCCGCGCCGAGATGCCGGATATACAAAGACTTTATGAAGAATATGACAGGGAGGGCGATGAGGCGCTGATCGTCCTGGGAGTGGCGGGACCCAACATGGGGAATGAAAAGTCTCAGGAGGAGATCGCCGCTTTTCTGGAGGAAAACGGCTACACATACCCGGTGGTCATGGACCCGGGAGGGGAACTGTTTATGGAATATGGAATCTACGCGTTCCCCACCACGTTTATGATCGACAGGGACGGCAATGTGTTCGGATACGCCTCAGGGCAGCTTTCCTACGAGATGATGCAGGATATTGTTGAGCAGACCATGGAAGGAAAGAGACGGCAGTGACCCGCCCCGGGTATGACAGAAAGACCGGAAAGGAGTCTATGGGAAGGACAGGAAAGATATTGGCATTGGCGGCAGCGGCGGCCCTGGCTCTGGCTCTGGCAGGCTGCGGGCAGGGATCCGACAGCAGAGAGCCGGGAAACGGGAATACAGGGGAAAGACCTCTGAAAGTGGCGGCAACCTTATTTCCCTATTACGATTTCGCGAGACAGATCGGGGGAGATGTGATAGACTTGGAATTGATCGTTCCCGCGGGCATGGACAGCCACTCTTTTGAACCCACTCCGGCGGACATGAGGAAGTTTGAGGAAGCCGATGTGGTGATCCTAAACGGCGGAGTCATGGAGCACTGGGCACAGCAGGTGCTGGAATCGGTGGGACGGGAGGATCAGACGGTGGTGTTTATGATGGACTATGTGGAAGCGGTGGAGGAAGAGCTGGTGGAGGGCATGGAAGAAAGTGGTCACAGCCACTCCCACGGGGCTTCCCATGACGGCCATGAGGAGGGGCATTTCCACGATGACGGCCACCAGGAGGACATTGAGTATGACGAGCATATCTGGACTTCCCCGGTAAACGCCATAAGGTTTGTGGAGGTGATTACCCGCGTATTGTGTCAGGAGGACCCGGATCACCAGGCAGAGTTCGAGGCCGGAAGAGACCGGTATGTGAAGGAGCTTGAAGAAATTCATGAGGGCTTTTGCCAGGTAGCGGCGGACAGAAAGAGAAACTTAATTGTGGTGGGCGACCGTTTTCCCTTCCGGTATCTGGCGGACCAGTATGGATTTGAGTACCGGGCGGCATTTTCCGGGTGCGGCACGGACACAGAGCCCAGCGCCAGGACCATCGCTTATCTCATTGACAAGGTGGAACAGGAGGGGGTCCCGGCGGTCTACTATTTAGAACTGAGCAGCCACAGGGTGTCTGAGATCATTGGGGAGGAGACCGGGGCGGTTCCCCTGCTCCTCCACTCCTGCCACAATGTGACCAGAAGTGAATTGGAAAGCGGTGTCACCTATGTGGAATTGATGAGGCAGAATATAGAAAATTTGCGAAAAGGATTAGATGAGGACTAGATAAATGAGCGCGTTGATTACATGCAGCCATGTTGATTTTGGATACGAAAACCATGACGCGGTGGTGGATCTGACCATGGAGGTGGAGGAGGGAGATTATTTCTGCGTGGTGGGGGTCAATGGTTCCGGAAAGAGCACTCTGGTGAAAGGGCTTTTAGGACTTTTAAAGCCCACCAAAGGCACCCTTGTGGTGTCAGAGGAGCTGAAAAAGACCGGCATCGGCTATCTGCCCCAGCAGACGGCGGCCCAGAGGGATTTTCCCGCCACGGTCTATGAGGTGGTGATCTCCGGCGCTTTGGCCAGAAGGGGAAACCGTCCCTTTTACCGCCGCCAGGAGAAGGAGATGGCCGCGTCAGCCATGGAAAAGCTGGGGATTGAGGACCTTAAGCGCCGCTGCTACCGGGAATTATCGGGAGGGCAGCAGCAGAGAGTCCTGATTGCCAGGGCCCTGTGCGCGGCCAGGAAGCTGCTGATCTTAGACGAGCCTGTCACCGGCCTGGACCCCTGGGCCATCCAGGATTTTTACAATCTCACCAGAAGGCTTAACAGGGAGGGCGTGACCATCTTTATGGTGACCCACGATGTCGCCAACGCGGTGGGGCATGCCACCAAGATCCTCCATCTGCGCCAGAAAACCTTGTTCTTTGGAACGCCAAAGGAGTACGCGGGTACGTCAGAGGGCCGGGAATTTTTAGGAGGTGGACTTATATGAAGCTGATTGTGGAGATGTTGTCCTACCCCTTTTTGGTCAGGGCCTTTGTGGGAGGGATTTTGGTGTCTCTCTGCGCCGCCCTTTTGGGGGTCAGCCTGGTGCTGAAGCGGTATTCCATGATCGGGGATGGGCTGTCCCATGTGTCTTTCGGAGCCCTGTCCGTGGCTTTGGCCGCCGGGTGGGCCCCTCTTACGGTGTCCATCCCCGTGGTGGTGCTGGCTGCCTTTTTCCTTTTGAGGCTTACGGAAAACAGCAAGGTCAGAAGCGACGGCGCGATTGCCATGATCTCGGCGGTTTCCCTGGCCACAGGTATTGTGGCCACGTCATTGACCACAGGGCTGACCACGGATGTGAGCAGCTACATGTTCGGCAGCATCCTGGCCATGACCCCCGCCGATGTCAGGCTGTCCGCGGGTCTGTCCGCGGTGGTTCTGGGACTTTTCCTGTTTTGCTACAACAAGATCTTCGCGGTGACCTTTGACGAAAATTTTGCCAGGGCCACTGGGGTCAATGTGTCCCTGTACAACATTCTCACAGCTGTGCTGACAGCGGTGACCATTGTTCTGGGGATGCGGATGATGGGAGCCATGCTGATCTCCAGCCTGATTATTTTTCCGGCCCTGACTTCCATGAGACTGTTTAAAAGCTTTAAGGGCGTGGTGCTGTCCTCGGGGCTGGTGGCGGTGGTGTGTTTCTGCGGGGGTATGATTGGGTCGTACCGGTTTTCCACCCCCGCGGGTGCCAGTGTGGTGCTGGCGAATATGGGGGCTTTTGGATTATTTTGGCTGACAGCCAGGATCAGGGAGGTGTGGTATGGGAGAAAAAAATAATGTGGAGAAAATAAAAAAGAGGCGGACTCTGGGCCAGACTCAGTTTATCGCGGTTGGCTTTTTCGTGCTGATCATGACAGGAACCCTGCTGTTAATGCTGCCTTTTTCAAGCCGGGACCGGCAGAGCATGGATTTTTTAGGGGCGCTGTTTACAGCCACCAGCGCGTCTTGTGTTACAGGGCTTGTGGTGGCGGACACCTGGACGCAGTGGAGCCTTTTCGGCCAGATCGTCATCATCACCATGATCCAGATCGGAGGGTTGGGTTTCATCACCATTGGCGTCTATGTGTCCATTCTCCTGAGAAGAAGGATCGGGCTGAAGATGAGAGGGCTTATGCAGGAGAGCACCAGCGCGCTGAACATCGGCGGGATCGTAAGGCTGGCCAAGAAGATTATTGTGGGGACAGCCATCTTTGAGGGAGGCGGGGCGCTGCTTTTGTCTATCCGGTTCATTCCCCAATATGGTTTTTTCAGAGGCGTCTTCTACAGTGTTTTCCATGCCATATCCGCGTTCTGCAACGCGGGCTTTGACTTGATGGGACATGAGCAGCCCTACAATTCCCTTTCCGCTTACTATGATGACTGGCTGGTGAACTTAGTGATCATGTCCCTGATCATTATAGGGGGCATTGGCTTTGTGGTGTGGGATGACTTAAGCAAAAAGAAGCTGAATGTGAGAAAATACCTGCTCCAGACCAAGATCGTGCTGCTGACCACCGGGGTGCTGGTGTTCGGCGGAGCGGGGATCTTCTACCTTCTGGAGAAGGATCTCCTCATGGCGGACATGTCGGTCAGCGGAAAGATTTTGTCCTCCTTGTTCAGTTCCGTCACCGCAAGGACAGCTGGTTTTAACTCCATTGACACAGGAGCTCTGTCTGACGGCAGCAAGTTTTTGACCATGATCCTGATGTTCATCGGGGGAAGCCCGGGATCCACGGCAGGAGGCATCAAGACCACCACCATTGTGGTGCTGTTTCTCTTTGTCAACTCCAGCATCCGCAGGACCTACGGCGTCAATGTGTTTGGGAGGCGTCTTGATGAGGAGGCGGTGAAGCAGGCCAGCTCTGTGCTGACCATCAACCTATTCTTAGCCCTTTTTGTGTCCCTGGTGATTATGGGCGTGCAGCATCTGCCGCTGTCGGACACCTTATTTGAGACCTTTTCCGCCATCGGAACAGCGGGGATGACCACAGGGGTCACCAGGGATCTGGTGCCGCTGTCCAAGTTTTTAATCATCCTTTTAATGTATTGCGGGCGCATTGGAAGCATGTCCTTTGCTCTTTCATTTACACAGCAAAAAAGGATTACCAGGGTGCAGAATCCCTTAGAGTCCATCAGTGTAGGTTAGGCCATACAATTACGCAAGGAGGTATATACATATGAAGTCGATATTGATCATCGGGATGGGGCGGTTTGGCCGCCATCTGTGCAGGAATCTGGCGGATCTGGGAAATCAGATCATGATCGTGGACCAGGTGGAGGAGAATCTGGAGGAGATGCTTCCCTATGTGGTCAGCGCCAAGATCGGGGACTGCACCAATGAAAATGTGCTTAAGACCTTGGGGATCGACAACTTTGACATCTGTTTTATCTGTATTGGAACCAATTTCCAGAGCAGCCTGGAGATTACCAGCCTTGTAAAAGAGCTGGGAGGCCGCCATGTGGTCAGCAAGGCCAACCGGGATATCCACGCCAAGTTCCTTTTGAGGAACGGCGCTGACGAGGTCATCTATCCGGACCGGGATATCGCGGAAAAAATAGCGGTGAAATACAGCGCCAACCATGTGTTTGACTATATTGAGCTGACAGATGAGTATTCCATCTACGAGACCCCGCCTCTGCCTGAGTGGGTGGGCAAGAGCCTGAAAGAGTCCGATATCCGCAACCGCCACCACATCAATGTCCTGGGAACCAAGAGAGGGGAACACGCGAATCTGATGCCCCCGGCCGATTATATCATCCGCTCAGACGACCACATGATGATCATCGGGAAAAAGACCGATATCGACAAGCTGCTGGAAGATATCAAATAACCGCCATGCTTGGGAAAACTCATTTGACGGCAGGGGTGGCCATTGCCGTGTGTGTCATGAGGCCGGATACATTCCCGGAGCTTTTGGTGGGACTTGGGGCAGCTGTGGTGGGGTCGGTGATCAGCGATATTGATGTGGGCTCTTCCGGGTCAGGCAGGGCCGCTGACAGGATCATCTGGGTCTCCGCCGGAGCCGTGGCGGCGGTGGCGGCCATGGAGCGCTTTTGGAATGTGGGAGTGTGGGACATGATCCTGAGAAACAGCAGCCTCCTTCGGGTGGCGGCAGGGAGCCTTGGATTTATAGGGGTGTGCGCGTTCGGAAAGGCACAGCCTCACAGAAGCTTTATGCACTCGTTTTTGGCCCTGGGAATCCTCTCCATTATCATGGGGACCGTCCTGCCCGCGGCGGTGCCTTACTTTGCCCTGGCATTTCTCACCCACCTGGGACTTGATCTTTTGAATTATAAAAAGGTCCGTATTCTCTATCCCAGGCGGGAAGGCCTGTGCTTTCGGCTGTTCCACTCAGACGGGGCAGCCAACTGGCTGCTGTTTTCGGCAGGGCTGGTGATGGGCGTGTGGCAGGTGGGGATGTGCGTGTGGCGGATTCTTCGGTTACCCTATTTTTGACGATGCGTAAAGGATAAAAAAATGGTTGCGGCTGTATGAAAACTGTGGTAGAATAACCAGATATCGGCTGTTATGAAGACAGCGTGGGCACAGAAGGGCCTGAACCTGGAGTACAGATACATCGTTATATTTGGATAAAATGATCATGTCATGAAGGCATATGGATGTTCAGCAGAGGATCCATATGCCTTTTGTCGCGTGTTAGGAGGTGTGAGTCATGGCAGTGTATATTTTAAAACGGCTGGCGCGGCTTATGGCGGTGCTTTTAGGAGTCACCTTTCTCACGTTCATCATCACCCAGGCGGCTCCTGGAGACGGGGCCCAGATGCGGTATGTGTCCATGGGAATGATTCCGTCGGAGGAGCTTTTAGAGAAGACAAGGGAGGAGATGGGGCTCAATGACCCGGTGCTGGTCCAGTATGTCCGGTGGCTTGGAAATGCCCTTAAGGGGGATTTGGGGGAATCATCCAAATTTGGTGAGCCGGTCCTGGCCCAGCTGACAAAAAAGCTGCCCCAGACGCTGAAGCTGGCCGGCACCGCCATGGTCGCGGTGTTTGGGGTGTCCCTTCCCTTGGGAATCCTGACAGCGGTAAAGAAAAATAAATGCGCGGACTACTTTGTCCGGGTTTTCTCGTTCCTGGGCATTTCCATGCCCAATTTCTGGCTGGGACTGCTTCTCATGTATTTTTTCGCGGTGCGGCTTAAGTGGTTTCGTGTGGTAAGCGCCAACGATGGAATGGGCATGGTGCTTCCCGTGGCAGCTCTCGCCATCCCCATGGTGTCCGGCTATGTGCGGCAGATTCGGGGGGCTCTTTTGGAGGAGCTGAGCTCCAACTATGTGGCGGGGGCCAGAGCCAGGGGCATACCGGAGAGGACCATTATGCTGTGCCATGTGCTTCCCAATGCCATGTTTTCCATCCTAACTCTCGCGGGACTGTCTGTGGGCAGCCTTTTGGGGGGAGCGGCCATTATTGAGACCATCTTTTCCTGGCAGGGGATCGGAAACATGGTGGTGGAGGCCATACGGGTCAGGGATTATCCTCTGATCCAGGGGTATGTGGTGTGGATGGCAGTGATCTATGTGACGGTGAACCTGGCAGTGGATGTGATCTGCCGCTTTTTGGATCCCCAGACCCGGCTGAGAGGGAAGGTGGATTAGATGAGAAAAAAATGGATCCGCTTTTCTTTTTTTCTGGCTCTGGCCCTTCTGGTGACCGCCATGGCTTTCTGGGGATACCGTTTTGCCCCATATGATCCCCTGGAGACCGACTTCGGGGCCAAGCTGACGCCGCCGGGAAGGGAACACTTAATGGGAACAGACAATGTGGGGAGAGACGTGTTTTCCCGGGTCCTGTGGGGGGCCAGAAACTCCTTTTCCCTGACATTTCTTATGATCATCCTGGTGTCCTTTATGGGAACCTGGATCGGCATGGCGTCCGGGTACTTCGGAGGCATGGTGGACGCGGTTCTTATGAGGCTCACAGACATTTTGCTGGCATTTCCCGATACGGTTTTTGCCATCGCGGTGGCAGGACTTTTGGGGCCCGGGCTTTTCAACACCGTTGTGGCCCTGTCCTTTGTGTGGTGGACAAAGTATGCCAGACTTGCCAGGGGGCTTGCCAATATCATAAAGACTAAGGATTATATCACTCAGGCCCGGTTTGGGGGAGCGGGGACCATGAAGATATTGGTCTTCTATGTTCTACCCAATATCATCCCCCAGGCGGTGATCATGGCAACCCTGGATGTAGGCGGCATGATGCTGGCCCTGGCTGGCCTGTCGTTTTTGGGCCTGGCCGCCCAGCCACCCGCGCCGGAGTGGGGAGCTATGTTATATGAAGGAAAATCTTACATGCAGACAGCGCCGTGGATCATGATTTTCTCCGGGCTGGCTATTTTTATCACAGTGATGGTCTTTAACCTGTTAGGAGACAGCCTGAGAGATCTTCTGGATCCGAGGGAGACTTGAAAAGAAAGGGAGAATGAACAGATGTTAAAAAGATTGGCGGTTTTATGTGGGTCCCTCCTGTGTGCCATGGCGCTTGCGGGCTGTCAGGGAGGAAGAGGGGACGACGGGCAGTTCCAGACTGTTGTTTTTCAAAGCAGCCAGGATTCCGGGGACAGGCATGTGAATGTGGCCTTTTTCTGGATCACCGCTGACTTAGACCCAGCGGTGGATTACCATGGCTGGGTGACCTCCCGCCTGGGAGTGGGGGAGGCGCTGGTGAGGCTCAACGACGACCTGGAGCTTGAGGGCTGTATCGCTGATTCCTGGGAAAATGTTGACGAGACCACATGGCGTTTTCACATTCGCGACGGAGTGACCTTCAGCAATGGAACTCCTGTGACAGCGGAGTCCTGTATGGCTTCTCTGGAGAGGGCGGTGTCCATGAATGACAGGGGTGCCGAGTATCTGAAAATTGATTCCATGGAGGCACAGGGCCAGACCCTGACCATCAAGACCACAGAGCCCAATGGAGCCCTGCCAAACAACCTGGCTGAGCCGGTGTTCATTATCACGGACACCAGCCTGGGGGATGAGGCCATCCGGCAGGCACCGGTGTGCACAGGACCCTATGTGGTGGAGTCCTTTATCTCCGAACAGACCGCGGAGCTGGTGAAAAACCAGAACTACTGGGGCGGAGAACCGGGGCTGGACACAGTGACCGTGGTTCAGATCCCGGACTCGGATGCCAGGGCCATGTCTCTCCAATCCGGGGAGATCGACATTACCAACACCATTGACAACACCAGTGTAACCTTGTTTACCGATAATCCGGATTATAAGGTTTCCTCTATCATCAGTCCCCGGGTCAATGTGGCCTACATGAACCACAAGGACACAAGCCCTCTGTGTGATCTGGAACTGAGGAGAGCGGTGTCATTCGCGGTAAACCGGGAAGCTTACGCTGGTCTCATCGGAGGGAGCCCGGCTCACAGCGCCTATTCCGATGCCGCGCCTTTTGGCAATGAGACCATTGTCTCCTTTACCTATGACCAGGCTCAGGCGGAGAGGATCCTTGAGGAGGCGGGGTATGTGGACAGGGACGGAGACGGATTCCGGGAGAATCGGGACGGTTCCCCCATGGTGCTCCGGTATCTCCAGGCCGCTGACCACGGTTCCGCGGATTCCGCTATTCTGGCCGCGGCGGTACAGTCGGATTTAAAAGCAGTGGGAATCCATATGGAAATCCTGGCAGTGGAAAACCTGTCAGATTACCAGAGCCAGGGGAATTTTGACTTTTACACGGCCAATGACAATTCAGCCCCCACAGGAGATCCCCAGGTGTGGCTGGAGACCATGTACACCGGCATGGGGACATCGGGAAAAAAGAATCTCACCAATTACCACAATGATGAGATCGACGGGATCGTGGAGGAAATGAACAGAACCTTTGACGCCAAGGGGCGGTATGAGCTGGCCTCCCGTGCCTCCCAGATACTCAATGACGACGCGGCCAATCTGTTTCTGACCAATTCTTATCTGAACATGGTCTCCGTCTCAAGGGTAAAGAACGCCGTTCAGCCGGTGGCGGATTATTACTTTATCACAAAAGACATTACGGTGGAGTAAAGGCATAAGAGGAAGACCATGAATATTTTAGAACTGGAAAATGTGACAGTGACATACAGCGGAGGAAAAGCCCCGGCAGAGCACATAAGCTTTCGGGTTCCCCAAAAAAGCATTGTGGCCATTGTGGGGGAATCTGGGAGCGGTAAATCCACGGTGCTCCGGGCTGTCATGGGACTTCTGCCTTCAGGAGGGAAGGTGGCGGAGGGGAGGATCCTCTTTGAGGGCCAGGACTTGGGAAAGCTGTCCCAAAAGGAGATGAGGCAGATCCGGGGAAAGGAAATAGCTATGATCTTCCAGAATCCAGGGGACTATCTGAATCCCAGGCGAAAGGTGGGAAGCCAGTATCTGGAGACTCTGGGCTGTCATCTGAGCCTTCCAAAAGACGAGCGGGTAAAGCTTGCCCTGAAAATGCTTGCCGCCTTAAAGCTGCCTGACGGAGAGCGGATCATGAACTCCTACCCGTTCCAGCTGTCAGGAGGCATGAAGCAGAGGGTGGCCCTTGCCATGGCTTTGAGCCTTTCGCCAAAGCTTCTCCTGGCTGACGAGCCCACCAGCGCCCTGGATGTGACCATACAGGCCCAGGTGGTCTATGAGCTGCTTAAGACCCGGCAGCGTCTGGGAACAGCCATGGTAATTGTTACCCACAATATGGGGGCAGCCTCCCGCCTGGCCGACTATATCGGCGTGATGCGGGCAGGAAAGCTGGAGGAATGGGGCACAAGGGATCAGATCATAAAAGCCCCAAGGAGTGAATATACAAAGGGGCTTCTGACAGCGGTTCCCACTCTCAAATAAAGCTTGGAAGGAGAGATGATTATGGAGAAGCAAATCCTAAAGCTGTCTCATGTGACCAGGGAATTCGAATTAAAGTCAGGAGAAAAGCTGAGAGCTGTCACCGATGTAAGCCTGTCTGTAGGACAGGGGGAGTTTGTGTTTGTGGCCGGGGAATCGGGATGCGGCAAGAGCACTCTGGTGAAGATGGCGGCCCTCCTGGAGCCAGTGACACAGGGGCGGATCCTGTTTGAGGGGGAGGATGTGACAGGCCTTAGGGGAAAGGGACTCCGCCAGTACCGCCGCCAGGTTCAGATCGTTCTTCAGGATCCGGAAAATGTGTGCGGTCCCCGGATGAAGGTGGGAAGGTTTCTCATGGAGCCGTGGATCAATTTTGAGAGAAAGAGCAGAAAAGAGGCCAGAGACATGGCGCTTTATTCCCTGGAAAGGGTAGGGCTTTCCGAGGAGTTTTTCCACCGTTATCCCCATCAGCTCTCCGGCGGCCAGCTGCAGCGGGTATCCATAGCCAGGGCCATTGCCCTTCATCCCAGACTGCTGATCTGCGATGAGGCCACCAGCGCCCTGGATGTGTCAGTCCAGAGGCAGATCCTGGAGCTGTTAAAGGAGCACCAGAGGGAGACCGGATACGGCGTGCTGTTTATCTGCCATGACCTGGCTGTGGCGGAGGCCCTGGGAACCAGGGTGGCGGTGATGTATCTTGGGCGGGTGGTGGAGATCATGGAGCTGAAAGAGGGGGAAAGCCTAAAAAAGACGGCCAGACACCCGTACACGAAGGCGCTGTTAGCCAGCACGCTTTCGGTTCAGGATGATCCTGAAGAGCTTTGGCAGATCATTTCCGGGGAACCGCCAAGCCCTGTGAGGATTCCGGAAGGGTGCGGATTTTGTGAAAGGTGTGTGGAGAGGATGGAGAGATGCCAAAAGGAGAGGCCTGAGCTTGGGAAGGTTGGGGGAGGGCATTGGGTGGCTTGTTTTAAAGGGCACGAATCCGCCGCGGCAGAAAACGCGCCCTTTCATGACTGATTTTTCCGTTGTCCGCCAACCGTCCAGCGCCCGAAGACTGGAATGGATTTCGGATTTATTTTGTCAGGAAATAGTGGTCATATGACTATAAACTGTGGTACACTGAAAGAAATACCATAACGGAGAAGATTAGGAGAACCAACATGTCATTTATCAGTGTATTTGATGTACTGGGCCCCAATATGGTAGGGCCTTCCAGCTCCCACACGGCGGGGGCCTGCGCCATCGGATATCTGGCCCGGAAGATGAAGGGTCAGGAGGAGTTAAAAAAAGTGGAGTTCACTCTGTATGGTTCCTTTGCCAAGACCTACCAGGGACACGGGACGGACCGGGCTCTTTTGGGGGGGATCATGGGATTTGCCACAGATGATATCAGGATTCGGGATTCCCTCCAGATCGCCGGGGAGAGGGGGCTGGAGTTCTCTTTTGTGCCGGACACAGAGGAGGCCGATGTCTACCCCAACACCGTGGATATCCGGATGGTGGGGGTTGACGGCAGCGAGATGACGGTCAGGGGAGAGTCCATGGGAGGAGGAAAAGTCCGGATCGTCCGCATTGACCAGGTGAAGGTGGACTTTACAGGAGAATACAACGCGGTGATCGTGACTCAGCAGGACAAGCCGGGGGTGGCGGCCCATATCACAAAGGTCCTGAGCGAGAGACATGTAAATATTGCCTTTATGAGGATCTTCCGGGAGTCCAGGGGCGAGAAGGCCTATACCATCGTGGAATCCGACGATCCTCTGCCAAGTGATATAAGAGAAGAGCTGCTGGACAACCCCAATGTGGGGGAAGTCATGATTATTGAGAAACAATAAGGGGGAGTGGCAAATGATGGATTTTAAAAACGCGGAAGAGCTGCTTAAGCTGTGTGATGAAAACAACCGGTCCATATCTCAGGTCATGAGGCAGAGGGAATGTGACCATGGGGATGAGGATATGGACCAGATTCAGAGCCGCATGGAGCAGGTTCTGGCCATTATGAAAGAATCTGCCTTCACTCCCCTAAAGACTCCGGTAAAGTCCATGGGCGGGCTGATCGGAGGAGAGGCAAAAAAGCTGGAAACCTGTTATCAGGAGGGGAAGGACATCTGCGGCGACACCCTGAGCACAGGCATCGCCTATGCCATGGCGGTGCTGGAGGTCAACGCCTCCATGGGAATCATTGTGGCGGCCCCCACGGCAGGTTCCTCGGGAGTGGTGCCGGGGGTGCTTCTGTCCCTCCAAAAACACCGCCATATCTCAGACAGCAGACTGGTTGACGGGCTGTTTAACGCGGGAGCCATAGGCTATCTGGCCATGCGGAACGCCACCGTGGCCGGAGCGGTGGGAGGATGTCAGGCAGAGGTGGGAGTGGCCGCGGCCATGGCAGCCTCGGCGGCAGTGGAGCTGATGGATGGCACGCCCCGCCAGTGTCTGGATGCCGCCTCCACGGTTCTGATGAACATGCTGGGACTGGTCTGCGACCCTGTGGGAGGCCTGGTGGAATACCCCTGCCAGAACCGCAATGCCGCCGGGGTGGCCAACGCCCTCGCGGCGGCCCAGATCGCCCTCTCCGGCATCCGGCAGTGGATCCCCTTTGACCAGATGCTGGCCGCTATGTACCATGTGGGAAGACGGATTCCCTACGAGCTGCGGGAGACGGCGCTGGGGGGATGCGCGGCCACGGCTTTTGGGTGTGAATTCCGCAAAAAGGGATGAGGCAGCCCTGACAGGAAAGTCAGGCCCCTTCCTCCGCCGCCTCCAGGATAATGTCGCGGAACGTGTCCAGAGGCTGGTCCGTCTTGGCGGAAATCAGGAAGATCTGGTCATAGGGACTGCCTTCATACAGAGGGCCATAGCCGCTTTCCTCCAGCTGGTCCCGGGCATCATCAACATAGGCGGAATAAAGCTCCCCCTGTTCCCTGCCCAGAAGGGCGGCGGCAAAGAAACCGTAAAAGTGGAGAAGGATCAGCATTTTTCTCACAGCGTCAAAGGTCACATGGTCATCTCCATTGAGAATATCGGATAAAAGCTGTCTGGAAGGGAAATTGATCCTGGCCAGCCGGGGAAGGCCGGCATTTTTAGAGAAGGATTTTTTTCCCTTTCCAGGTTCATAGAACCGGTCCAGGCGGATGCCTAAAATCTGGGACAGCATAAAATCCGCTGACGCTACATTCTGGCCCTTTAAGTCCTGGAAGGTGTCATGGTATAAAAAATATTCTCTCACTGCCAGGCCTTCCAGAGCTCCATATTCCACGTCTGACAGACTGGTCTTGTTTTTTCTGTGAGAATTTACAAGAGCCTGGTCATGGGCAGTGCCCTGAATACGGCCCAGAAGCCTTTTCAGTTCCCTTTTGGCGCTCTGATTTGATTCACCAAAGCTGCCCTTGTGAGATTTCACATAATCGAAAAATTCCTGGTCTGATCCAAGGGCCAGGATCTCTCTTTCCATATCTCCTGTAAATAAAGTGATTTCCCCATTATCCGATCCTTCCAAAGGATTCTGAAGTTTGCTGGCCTGAACATACAGTTCCTGGGCCGCGGCGTAGTCTTTTCCAACAGAAAAACAATAGCAGTATACAGACTCCAGGAGACAGCGGCAGTTAAAGGCCCGGCTTAAGTACACATGCTGAAAGAAATCACATACCTGAAAATAGTCAAAATTGAAAACAAAACAGAGATTATGCATCCTTTTTCGGCTCCGGCTTTCATAAAAAGGACGGCTTTCTCCGGAAAACCAGCTTTTTAAGGTGGGTTTTTCGAAGGGAACCGAGGCATTCCGGTACATGCCGCAGAGAAAGTGGGTACAGGCATCCCTGTCCTGAAGATCCCCTGTGTAGCCGTAATTTCTCAAAAGCCCA
>Ga0137310_100831_pt1 | contig 20599 bp, 15 predicted proteins | sample NAcewiD2O_June_2_FD_97183 | JGI IMG/M metagenome (GOLD analysis project Ga0137310, IMG submission 97183) | Mouse cecal microbial communities from Vienna, Austria - N-Acetylglucosamine amended D2O_June | ecosystem: Host-associated > Mammals > Digestive system > Large intestine > Cecum | place...
CCTTTGCAGGTGAACTGTGTGGGCGCAGTGTCCAAAACCCGCTCCTTTTCCACAAGAGCTGTGAGGCGGGATTATTATTACATATACGTCTTGAAAGGAGAAATGCTTCTGGAAGACTGCCGCCTGCTGCCGGGCGATGTCATTGTCTTTGAGCCGGAACATGACTATCATTATACCGGCCAGGGGGAAACAGTCTATCTCTGGGTGCATTACACCGGCTTCGAAGCCCGCTCCCTCACGCAGTCCGCAGGCCTTACCCTGAACCGCAGACAGCATATCGGCATTCATAAAGAGATCATCTCCTGCTTCCGGCAGCTCTTCCGGGAATTTATCATAAACGATAACGCGGCCGGACAGCTCTGCCTGTACACCCTGCGGGAAATCCTCCTCTTTACGGGCCGGTACGGGGCCCCGGATTCCAAAAGCAGCCTGCCCTTGCTGGCCATTGAATATATCCACCGCTCTTTCCAGGAGCCAATTCCCATCGAAGCCCTGGCCCGGATGGAGAATATGAGCTGTACCGCTTTCCGATGCGCCTTTAAACGGCATACCGGCGTCTCGCCCAACGAATATATCATCAGCCTGCGAATCAGCGAAGCCTGCAAACTCCTCTCCCAGACCGACAGGAGCATAAGCGCCGTTGCCGCCGAAGTTGGCTATCATGACCCATATTATTTCAGCAGGATCTTCCGCAGGAAGATGGGGATGTCGCCGTTCCAGTACCGGTCTCAATCATAGACCGCAGCTTCCCCACGGCCCTGTCAATGCCGCCCACCTCATCAATGATGCCGTGCTTTACCGCCTCCTCTCCCACAAGGATCGTACCTACATCCTTTGTGAGAATGCCGGTCTCTGTCATCAGTTCCTCCAAAGTGTTCTTGTCTATCCGGCAATGGCTGCAGACAAAACCGGTAATCCTGTCTTGTATCAGTTTAAAATAGTCAAAAGTCTGGGGTACTCCGATGATCATGCCGTTCATGCGCACCGGATGTATCACCATGGTTCCCGTGGGCACAATAAAAGAATAGTCCGTGCTCACCGCAATGGGCACCCCGATAGAATGGCTTCCGCCCAGCACCAGGGATACCGTGGGCTTGCTCAGGGAGGCGATCATCTCCGCTATGGCCAAGCCTGCCTCCACATCCCCTCCCATGGTGTTTAACAGTACCAGCACGCCCTGTATGTCCTTACTGTCCTCAATGGCTGCCAGGCTGGGCAGAATATGCTCGTACTTCGTGGTCTTGGAATTATTAGACAGATTCTCATGCCCCTCAATCTCCCCGATAATGGAGATCAGATGGATGTCTCCAAGCCGGTCGCTTTCATCCAGTGTGGCCTGGCCGGTCTGCTCTATTCTTTCGTCCCTGTGCTCTTCTTTTTCTATCTTCCTGTCTTCATTTTTTTCAGCCATATTCTTCTCCCTTTCCGGTATCCGTTTCCTTTGGGCCCCGATTGCTTTCGCATTCATGCCGCATGCTGTTAACATTCCCCCTTTCAGGCAAAAAAATACCGGTTTTTTCGGATTCCCTTTTCGCGTTATTGTGCTTTCCGGGTATCTGTGCTAAACTGAAAACGTGAACAGACCAGCAAGATACGGCCTTAGACGTATCTTCACTTACAGGCAAAGGAGACAAGAACATGAGCATTCAAGAATGCAAGCCCATCAAGGAGGGCAAGGTACGCGAGATTTACGACAATGGCGACAGCCTGATCATGGTCGCCACGGACCGGATCAGCTGCTTCGACGTGATCCTGGGCAACAAAGTGGACAAGAAAGGCACTGTGCTGACTCAGATGTCCAGATTCTGGTTCGATATGACAAAGGATATCCTGCCCAATCATATGCTTTCCGTGGACGTGAAAGATATGCCTGCCTTTTTCCGGCAGGAGAGATTCGACGGAAACAGTATGCTTTGCAGGAAGCTGGAGATCATTCCCATAGAGTGCATCGTCAGAGGCTACATCACCGGAAGCGGCTGGGCCAGCTATCAGAAAGACGGCACTGTCTGTGGCATCCGCCTGCCGGAAGGATTAAAAGAGGCGGACAAACTGCCTGAACCCATCTATACCCCCTCCACCAAAGCGGAGATCGGCGACCACGACGAAAATATCTCTTTTGAGCAGAGTGTGGATTACCTGGAAAAACGATTCCCGGGAAAAGGGCAGGAATATGCCCAAAAAGTTCGGGACTACACCCTCGCCCTCTACAAAAAATGCGCCGACTATGCCTTAAGCCGCGGCATCATCATCGCCGATACCAAGTTTGAGTTCGGCCTGGACGAGGCGGGCAACATTGTCCTGGCAGACGAGATGCTCACACCCGACAGTTCCCGTTTCTGGCCTGCGGACGCTTATGAACCCGGACACGGCCAGCCCTCTTTCGACAAGCAGTTCGCCAGAGACTGGCTGAAAGCCAATCCTGACAACAACTGGGTCCTGCCGGAAGATGTGGTACAGAGGACCATTGAGAAGTATCTGCAGGCATACGAGATGCTGACCGGTAAGCCGTTATAGTTCATTCGGTCAAACGGAAAAATACAGCTATGGGAATCCATAGCTGTATTTTTCTCGGACTGCCGCCTGCCATTTACGAAGCCAGCTCTCTCCTGTTCAGCTGCCTGTCAATCGTGCTGGAAATCCTGCCCTTTACCATCTCGGCAATCTCAGCCGTAGTCATCTTCCCATACTCCTCATAGAAAATAGGAGCCAGAAAATGTACCTGGGTCTTTACTTTCCGCAGCGAATTCACCCCGAATGGCTTGTAGGAATCAATGATGGCCACAGGCACAATAGGCGCTTTCGCCTTGGTAGCGCATTTGAAAGAACCCGCCATGAAATCCTGCAGTTCATTCTTATTATGATCGTAGCCGCCCTCGGGAAATACAATATAACGTCTCCCGTTCTTCACTTCATCCGCAATCTGCAGGATCATGTGAAGCTGTTTTTTCATATCTGTCTTGTCCAGCCTGCTGCCCTGCACCAAGTCGATAAAAGTATCCGTAATGGGAAGCTTGGAGCGGTAAGCGTCTATGACAATAGTACAGGGCTTTGGATGAGAGCTCATGATGCCCAGTGTATCATACTTGCCCTGATGATTGGAATACATCACATATCCGCCCTCTTTTGGCAGCAGCTCCTGCCCGAAGCTTTCCGTCTCGATCCGCCCGTTGCGCATCATGATACCGATGCACTTCCTGGCCATTTTATAGCGCGTTTCCTCGGAAAAACGCTCCCCATGCCGCTCAATGTAATGCGCCTTACAAATATAATACACCACCAACGGCAAAGACACCACTACCACATAACATATCCTTATCACATTAACACCCCAAAACCTTAATCAAAAAACCGACTTTCAACACGCCAATAACCTCATGAGACCGCTACGCTATTCCGTCCCAACAGTAAGTGCAAAGTTTCTCCCTGTCTATCCCTACTGAGGCAATCATATCGTCCAGCCTGTGATAGCGCAGGCTGGTGAAATTCAGTCTCTTTCCGATCCGTTCCACCATTTCGCCATACTCTGCCGTATCCGGATTCACATAATCTTTCAGGTCGATTTTTCTGCCCTCCTGCTCCATCTCTTTCAGGACCCTCCTGGCGATCAGGTCCATCTCCGAAGTAGATCTGGAGAAATTCAGGTATTTACAGCCAAACATAATCGGCGGACAGGCGGGACGGATATGGACTTCCCGAGCCCCGCTGTGATAGAGGAATTCCGTGGTCTCACGCAGCTGTGTACCCCTGACAATGGAGTCGTCGATCATCAGCAGGCTCTTTCCCCGTATGAGATCCTTTACCGGAATCAGCTTCATCTTGGCGATGAGATTCCTCTGGGACTGCATCGCGGGCATGAAAGACCTGGGCCAGGTAGGCGTATATTTGACAAAAGGCCTGGAGAACGGTATTCCGGACTTATTCGCATAGCCGATGGCATGAGCGGTACCCGAATCCGGCACTCCCGCCACCGTATCCGGCTTCACATTATCCCGCTCTGCTAACAGCGCGCCGCAGTTATACCGCATCTTCTCCACACTGATTCCCTCGTAAGAGGATGTGGGATACCCATAGTATACCCAGAGGAACGTGCAGATCTTCATCTCTTTTCCCGGCTGCATCAGCGTATGGATTCCCTCCGGCGTCACTACGGCAATCTCCCCGGGGCCCAGCTCCCTCTGGAATTCATATCCCAGGTTCAGATAGGCAAAGCTCTCGAAAGACACGCACCATGATCCCTCTTTCCTGCCCACGGACACCGGCGTCCTGCCGTGCAAATCCCTGGCCGCGTAAATCCCCTTGGCTGTCATGACCAGCATGGTCATGGAACCGTCGATCACTTCCTGTGCATACCGGATGCCCTCCACCAGATGGTCCTTTTGGTCCACCAGATAGGCCACCAGCTCCGTAGCATTCAGATCTCCGCCGCTCATCTCCAGAAAATGGGCATGTCCCTTGGACAGGAGCTCTTCTGTAAGCTTCGCCGCATTGTTGATCCTGCCCACTGTGGCAATGGCATAGGTTCCATGATGGGAACGCACCATCAGCGGCTGGGGCTCAAAATCCGAAATGCAGCCGATGCCGATATTTCCCTCCATCTCATTGAAATCCTTGTCAAATTTTGTCCGAAAAGGAGCATTTTCAATATTATGTATCGCCCTGTCGAAGCCCTTTTCTTTGCCATAGACCACCATGCCTGCTCTCCTGGTTCCCAGATGGGAATGGTAATCCGTTCCGAAATACAAGTCAAAGACACAATCCTCCTTGGATGCAACACCAAAAAATCCGCCCATTCTACGCCTCCCTAAATTCGCTTCTTACACTGTAACTTCAGCTTTCACGCCCAGCAGCTCTTTATTCTCCTCCAGCACCGGACGAATGATATCCTTAAGGAACGCCTCCACCTGCTCTTTGGACCGTCCCACATATTTTGCAGGATCCATGGCTGCCTGCAGCTCCTCCAGGCTCATAGGGAACGCCGGATCTGCCGCGATCAGCTCCAGCAGATTATTCTCTTTGCCCTCCGCTTTCACATTGCGGCCGGCTTCCATGGACAGCTCCCTGATGCGCTCATGAAGCTCCTGGCGATTCCCGCCGAGTTTCACGGCATCCATCATGATATTCTCCGTAGCCATAAAAGGCAGCTCACTCATGAGATGCTTTTCGATGACCTTGGGATATACCACCAGCCCGTCCACCACATTCAGGCACAGATCCAGGATACCGTCCACCGCAAGGAAGCCCTCGGGAATGGACAGCCTCTTATTGGCGGAATCGTCCAGCGTCCTCTCAAACCACTGGGTGGCAGAGGTGATAGCCGGATTCAGCGCGTCAATCATCACATATCTGGCCAGGGAGGCAATCCGTTCGCAGCGCATGGGATTGCGCTTATAGGCCATGGCAGAGGAACCGATCTGGCTCTTCTCAAAAGGCTCCTCCACCTCTTTGAGATGCTGGAGCAGACGGATATCATTGCTCATCTTGTGAGCGGATGCGGCGATACCCGCCAGAACGTTCGCCACCCTGGTATCCACTTTTCTGGAATAGGTCTGGCCCGATACGGGGAAGCACTCCCCAAATCCCATCTTTTTCGCAATCATAGGATCTATTTTGTCAATGGTCTCCTGGTCTTTGTCAAAGAGTTCCAGGAAAGAAGCCTGCGTACCCGTAGTCCCCTTGGAACCCAACAGCTTCATATTTCCCAGCACATAGTCCAGATCCTCCAGATCCAGGAAAAATTCCTGGAGCCACAAAGTCGCCCGCTTCCCCACCGTAGTCGGCTGGGCCGGCTGGAAATGGGTGAATGCCAGCGTAGGCTGGGCTTTATAGGCTTCCGCAAAATCCGCAAGCTCCTCTATCACATTCACCAGCTTCTTCTTCAAAAGCTTCAGGGCCTCCGTCATGATAATGATATCCGTATTGTCCCCCACATAGCAGGAGGTGGCTCCCAGATGAATGATGCCGGCAGCCTTAGGGCACTGCTGTCCATAGGCGTACACATGGCTCATGACGTCATGGCGAACCTCCCGCTCCCTGGCTTTTGCCACGTCATAATTGATATCGTCCACATGGGCTTTCATCTCCGCGATCTGCTCGTCCGTAATGACCGGCTTGCCGTCCTGGCTTAAGCCCAGCTCTTTCTCCGTCTCCGCCAAAGCAATCCATAGTCTCCTCCAGGTGCTGAATTTCATATCCTGGGAGAAAATATACTGCATTTCCCTGCTGGCATAGCGCTCCGACAGAGGGCTCACATACTTATCCGTGGAATGCATTTTTTCCATATCCGTCCCTGCTCTCCTTTATTTTCTCTCTGTAACGCTTTCTTCCGGTTTCGTTTTAACCCATTTATCATATCTTACCTAAGTCCAGAAGTCAATACACAGAATCCTCCTGGCCGCATTGTGATACCATTTCCATGATTTCGGAGGCATAGGCGGGATACTTGTCGGCCACGTCCATGATCTCCTTTCGGGCGATCTCCGCCACATTGTTATTGTAGTCCATCTGCTTGCGCAGCGTCTGTCTGCGCAGGATCAGCTCGTGGCGCATCTCCACCATCTCCCGCTTATCCAACAGGGCCGCCGCCTGGTTCAGCCATCTCTCCGGTGTTGCGATCCGGTAGCGTGACAGCTTATGCAGAAGCTGTCTGCGGTAGTACTCCGCCTTCCCCTCGGCCTCGGCGAATTCCCGCCTTTCATCTTTCTCCCGCTGATACTGCGTCCAAAGTCTGTTTAACGACGCCGCGCTGTCCGTGCCGTACTTGATGTAGAGATAGTCGATGAGATTCCTGTTGTTCACATACCGTATCTTCACCCTGTTCTGCAAAAGGATGAGCTTGTTCACCGCTATCTCCACCTGATGCAGCTCCTTATCCTCGTCCGTATACTTCACCCAGGTCACTGTCACCGCCACTGCCACCGCAGCCACTGCCACCAGATACCCGATCCGGGTATCCATATGGAACGCAAACTGAAGCACCGCCAGCATCACCATGCACATGGTAAAGGCTGTCACGAAGATCACCGTCATCCCCCGCAGATTATCCATGAGAGAATTCAGTTCCTCCCTGCGGTACTCATAGGCATGGCGTTCCCTGTCCAGCCTTTGGAGATCCTGTTTCACCTTGCCTCCGTATTCCTCACACTCCTTAAGCTTGGCGATTCCCTCTTTGATCCCGCTCTCATGCTCCCGCAGCCTGTAGTAATCCGCGTCTTTCATGCGGTTCTTCCTGCCCCGGTAGCGCTTGCTCTCCTGTTCCAGCGCCACCAGCCGTCCCGCAATGCTGTCTAAGCCCTCCCGCTCGGATTCCGGCAGAGCCTCTATCTCTTCCATATCTGTCAGGTAGGAGGTGATCAGGGAATATTCCCCTGTCAGCAGGCCGATCTCTTTGGTGGCCTCTTTTATCTGCTCCAGACAGTTGGCGATATATCTGCTGCGCTCTTCCTCCTCGGTAAAATCCACATCGTCTCTGTCATAGACGATATTCTCCCAGTCCTCTGAGCCGCTTTCCTGGTATCTCTTTTTCCTGAATAATTTTGACCAAAATCCCATATTCTGACTTTCCTTTACATTCCTGCCCTATAGCTGTCTTTCAGAGCCTGGGTCAGCCGCTCGCTGTCCTCGCAGAACTTCCGTCTGTCCCGGCTCCTTAAATCCTTTCGGTTGTACAGCCGCAGATAATCCGGCTCCTGCTCCCAGTCCTCCACAATCCGTTCCAGCTTCTTCTCCAGTTCCAACGTATCAAAATGCCACTCTTCATGTGCTGCGGCAAATGATACATACGCCTCCTCGGACAGTTCCATCCGCTTTGCCGCCAGAAAATCCATGCGGTATTCATCCCCGGCATTCCATTCAGAGGCCTTTTGGAAGCATTCCGCCGCCTTTCCATAGAACATAAGCCCTGCGTATGCCACACCTTTATTATGCCATATTTTCGCCAGGAATTCTTTTTCCGCAGGCGAATTCTTTGCCTCCGGAAAATCCTCCGCCATGCTTCCCTGCTCTTTCTCCAAAGTCTGCAGCAACTCGTCGTACCCCCGCAGGGCCTGTCTGTAACTCTTCTTTTTCACCAGATAATCAATCTGGCTCTTTCGTTTCTCCAGGCCCGTCAGGCCGGCTCCCTGCTTCAGTACCTGTTCCGTCTCCTGAATCACTGTTTCGTCAAAAAAGCCCGCATAACGCTGGATGGCCAATACAAAAGCGCTCAAAGACCCCTGCCTGTGCACCAATGGATGAAGCGCTTTCGCCAGCTCCCGCAGACCGCATTCCCGCTCCACCCAGTCCAGCAGACTGTCGTTCATCAGCGACAGATCCAGCAGAAAGGCATTCTCTTTCAGGCAAAAGCACAGTTCTTCCATGCAAAAGACATTGATTCCAAGCCCCGGAACACAATATGGCGTTTTCGCATAATTCCCTATGCAGACACTGACCCGCATCCTTTGTCACTCCTTATCCTATATCGATCTCTTCTTTCCACACCCGCCCGGAGGAGGCCCGGAACTCTCCAAAGCCGAGGTCTTTTACCTCCACTGACAAGCGGTCCTCCGCTTTCAGGAAGAACCGGGCCGCCAGCCGCGACACACTGCCAGGAAGCCCCTCCAGAATAATCCGCACCAGCCTGCTGTGCCCCTGGCTTTCCGCAAGCGGTGTGATCGTCAGCGCAAGCTCCTGGCCCTCCTGCAGATACAACTCCACATTCTGCTCCGCCTCATACCAGTTCTCTCCCGCGTCCAGCAGGGCATAATAGGATTCCTCTCCCTGCCTGAACACATGCATGCCGATATTGGCCTTCAGTTTATCATTTCCCAAAAATACATGGGTCTTTCCCGCCTCGCCGGGAAGAATCCTCTCCTGCATTCCAAAGCAGGCGCCTTTGCTGAATAAATTGTTTCCCTGAAACACCCGCCTGCCCTTACAGAGAAACCGCAGGGATTCTTTCATCCAGTCCTGGCCGAATCCGTCGCCGATGAGAAATACGCTGCCCACGGCGCTCTCCCTGCAGACCTCTCTGGCAATCTCCAGGAAAGCACCGTCCAGCTCATGCATTCTCTCCGGATTTATCTCTTTTAAAACCTCATCCTCACCCCAGCGGGGAATCGCATCCTCCGGAAATTCGTAGTCTTTCCCTTTCACAAAGACTACTATAGGCGTAGTCCGCCTGTTGCATTCCATGCGCATCAGCCGAATGCCGCCTTTTCTGTAGTCAAAAAGCGCTGTATCATTTGTCCGCAGCTCCCCCTGCTGGCGCAGCATATAGCTGTAAAAGCTTTCCTCATAGCTTTGGACAGCGATTCTGTCCGCTTTTAACTGAGCCCCCTCCACCATCCGCGTCAGCACTTCCACACTCTCCCGGTTCAGGGTAGCGCAGGTCAGCATCAGCGCCGTAAGTCTGGCTCCGGTCTGGGGGAGCAGCCCAAGGCTGCGGCGGAAGAACAGCGCTAAAAGCGCCACCGGGTCAAAGCTTTCCCCGTCTATGACCACCGGCTCCCTGCCAAGCGCCATGGAAAACAGATTCTCTACCAGAACCCCCTCCCCGCTGTCCGCTTTCAACGCTTCTCTGCCGTAGAGCCACTGGTTCGTGCCCCTCCTCTTGTAAAGAGCTGTGGGAATATTATAAACCTGGGCGCCCGCCACCTGGGAAAGCGTCTGCGGTTCCTCGCTTTCGGACACGGCAAAGCTGATCTGGGAATACTCATTTCCCAGATCATATCCCACGATCAGCTTGTCACTGCTTAGAATACCCATACCGGCTCCTCCAGTTTCTCCCCTCTATTTTAGTTCAAATAATCTGCTGTTGAGGAAGTCTCTTTTATAATATTCCTCCAACAGCTGATCCATTGTCTCGTAATCCTGAATGGTCTGGGCAGTGGCGATATCATTGATCATCTGATATCTGCTCTCCTCCACTGCATCGTTATCTCTCCTCTGAAGCGTACCGCTTCCCGTCACCTGGAATGTGCCCTCCCGCTCCTCCGTGATATAGTACTGCAGATACTCCCCGAAGAACAGCACAAAAGCCTTGAAGCATACACCCCCATACGCCTCCCGCATATACTCGCTGCGATACCCGTCCGTTCCCCCGTTCTCGTCAAGAATCGTATAATGGATACAGACTTCCGTCCGGGGCTTGGTACGGTATTCCACAATGGTCTTGTCCGAGAGTTCTCTCTCCAGCCCCGGACACTGGTCAAATTCCCGGAAAAAATCCAGATAGATCTCTCTGTCCAGCATCTCCTCCAGCAGTTCCCCCACCATGGAATCGGAGGTCTCCTCCTGTCCGTTCTCCGCTACATACTTTAGATATGCCAGCTTACAGACCATCTGCACCGGCTCTCCCCGCAGATACATCTGCCTGATTTCACAGAACACTTCCTTTTCCATGAGACGTTCCCTGACAAAATAGTCATAAGCGCATTGCGCCAGGAATGCCTCCTCCACCTCCTGCTTAGGCCCCTGGGAAATGTAATAGCGGAATATCTCCATCTTCTCCCCAACAAAAGCGCCGGAATACAGCATCTGCACCAGCAGTCTTTCGCTGAGCCTGTAGCAGTCCGCTCCGAAAGACCTGGCGGCTTTCCAGATCTCCCGCATATTTCTTGCCATGCCCTGATAATGCTCTGCCAGATAATCCAGTATGGTACTGTCATATTTGCCTTTCCGGAATATATAGACTGCAGCCGCACTTAACAGGGGATTCTCCCCGCAATCGTACCGCTCTATCATGACTCCCGCCAACCGCACCAGGATCTTCACATCCACAAAATACGGTCCGTATACCTCCAGCCATTCCCATGCCAGCCTGTAATTGCCCCGCAGCACCATGAAGCGAACCACAGAGGCCCGCTCTCTCGCCGTAAGCTCCTGGGACGGAATTTTCTTCAGATACTCATCCAGGGCCCGACAGTCGTCCGTATCATAGTAATACTGAAGAATGCGCAGATACAGCTCCCTCTTTACCTGTCTGTCCGTGCTGTCCGATGCCGCAATCCTCAGTTCCCTTTTTATACGCTCCGCGGGCTCCTCCCTGCAGACGCTCTCGCTGCCGCACAGATAAAAATCCAGCCCAAGGCCAAGGGCCCCGAGCGGCAGAAGCCAACGCAGGAATTTTCCCGGTATCATCAGCTTCTCCATGGTGTAATCCGCGTTTTTTAAAAAGCGGTTCTTCTCCGCGTCCTCGAAGACAATGGTGTATCTGATCCCGTACAGCGCCACCCAGGTACGCTTGTCCGTGAGCACATATTCATCCGGCTGCAGATTCCCCGGCTGATATACATACACTTTCCGCAGTCTGTCATCCTCCGCCTGAATCTGATGGGCAAACAAAAGCTTTGCCAGCGCAGGGGCCGTCTGCTCATCCACCATGTCCGGCCGCAGCAGACGGTTATACAGATTCGCCAGATTACGGTTGATATGCCGCTTTTTTATCTGCTCTGTCACAAAGTATTCTATCTTGAACCGATAGGCCTCATACACATCCTCCAGCTTGTCCCGGCGCTGTGTGATATAATCGTAGAGATAAGCGGTATGGGCATAGTCCATATTGTTCTGATAGGAAAAATATTTCAGCACCGCCTTGGGGATTTCCCGGGGCTGCTCCAGATCCAGGGACATCATGAAGTATTCATACAAATTTGTGATCCGAAGCTGGGCATCCACCCCTGCACTGTACCATTCAAACCAGGCAGGGCCTACTTTTGCGCCCTTTATGAGCAATGTACAGATTTCCTGAAGCAGCTGCACGTCTTTTCGTTTCCCATATAACTGTGAAAGTGCCAAAAACAATGCCTCCGAGTACTCTTTCACCCTGCCTGCCAGATATAGTGTCTGCTCCAGAGCCTCCTGTTTCAAAGCCCCCTGCCTGACGCCGTACCAGATGACCTGTTGCTCAAATCTTCCCAGCCTGCGCAGCAGAGAGGGATTCATATTGATCAGGGAGAGCGCCTCTATGTATAGCACCGGACTGGTACAGCCTTTTCGGAACAGAGCCTCCCAAAAAGCCCATTTTTCCCTGTCCGACCTGCAGTAGTCCCTGGACAGATACATCAAAAGCCACCCTATGCGCCAGTTGGAATCGTCCCGCTCAAACATCCGCGCCACATCCCCGGCCACCTTTTCCACATAAGCGCTGTCCCCGTGGAGCAATGTCGTCAGATAGAGGTAATAGGCTGTAAGCGTATCCCCGAAAGGCTGCTTTTCAAAGGTCTCCGCGGCATGATCCAGAATCCAGCCGGCCTCGTTGTACCGCTCTTCCGTGATCAGGAGCTGTGCCTGGAGCAGTCTGGATGAGAGATCGCTCTCATCCAGAGCCACCAGCCGCTCTACCAGCTTCCCGGTCTCTCTCAGCCAGCCGGAAGTGGAAATCTTGCGCAGTCTGAACGCCTGATAGAAATCCATCAGGCGGACCGTACACCGCATCCTCTCCGCCTCCTTGCTGCCGGCAAATCCCGCGCCGCCCCAGGTCACCGTCACGGGAATCCTCAAATCCACATAGGAATTGTACAGCCGCAGCTGTCCGAAATTCCTGCCTCTTCTGCAGCGGCCGCTGTCTATAAACACCGGCAGTCTGCACCGGTTGCCCAAAAATACGTCATCCGTCAGAACCTCTTTCTCCGTAAAGAGAAATTCCCCGTCGCACTCCGCCAAAAGCCTGGTATAACCCCAGCCGTTTCTCACAATGGATACGCTCTGCTCCATGACGCCGGTGGGCCCGAAAACGGGCAGCTCCAGCTTAAGCTCCGGCTCCTCCGCTATGAATTCCACATTCTGCTTCTTGTTCACCTGAATCAGGAATTCCTCCACGTTCTGTTCATGGCCGCGGCAGGCCGAAAATCCCCTGTAATCCTCCAGGTATCTGGCATCGCTGCCGGAAAAGATCTGCAGAAACTCCGGGGAATAGAACAGCTTCACAGCCTCTTTCCAGCTGCTTTTGGCAAGATTTGCAAAGTGAAACAGGTTCTTGATGGTACCCACAGAGGACTCCGGCATGTCATGCTCTACAGATACTACAAAAGGGAGGTAGTATTCGCCGCGGTTGCTGACTACGTCAAAGGTGCCTTTCACCACATCCCCCTCTTCCAGCTTCTCCCCGTGAAAGCGGAAAGCGATTTCCTCCTCTCCGGAGAATTCTTCTGTCAGGCATTCCATTCTCCAGTCCGAGGAATACACCATCCCCCCCGTATACAGCCCGGGCGGAACAAGAATCCGAAAAGAGCCCTCGTACTGCTGGCCTTTCTGTATGCTGAATTCTATTTTTGCACAGGAAAAATCCAGGGGATCGTTCTCATAGTCAAAGTTCCCCTCCAGAATTTTATCGATTATCTTCTGCATCTGCATGTATGCTCACCCGCTTTGCGTATCCCTATAGCTGTCTTAGGCAAAAAACCTATGACTGATTATAGCATTTTTACAATAGAATCTGCCCTTGGATTCTATTGTATCAAATCCTTGTCCATAGGGCAACACCGGAATCCTACTGGAATTTTCGTATTTTGTACCTTGTTTACGCCAGGTTCAATTTACGGCTTATAATGAAATGCGTAGCCGCGTACAATATAGCGGCCGTCAGCAGGTCAACGATAAACCGTATGTCCATATTTCTGTTTAGATACGCCCCGAAGCTGCCGGAAAAGCTGCGGAACAAAGAGACCAGCAGTTCCTCGCCGACCACTATCAGGATATAGAACAGGATACCCAAAAACAGTCTGCCCCTTGGCATAAGCTGTCCCAGGGAGAGACTCCCGAACAGAATCATAATCGAAGTAAACGATCCTATCAGGGATGTTGCGAGCCACATGCCAACGAAATGGGCGGCCCGGAAGCCAAACAGCGATTCCATTTCAGACAGAATCTCCCAGGCAGCGGCAAACAGATCCGTGGGCAGATAACGATCCGGCGCCACCATCCATATAAGCGAAGAGACCAGCATAAAAATCGAAAAGTAGATTGCCAGCTGGATGAACAGCATCCACAGCCCGCTGACAAGCAGTTTACTCCCCAATATCTGATTTTTCGTCACTGGCAGCGTATGGGTCAGATACCCCTGGTTCGTATACATGGTCCTGTAAAAACGCACGCACAGATAGATCCGGATCCCGAATATGACACAGGCTAACAGCATTGCATAGATTAACACGGTGAAAATACTAAAGATATCCAGCCAGCTGACGGAGCCTCCAGTGCCGCTTATGGATTTCCATACAGGCGCCTGAAACGAAAGCCAGCCCAGAAAGGTAATCACGGCCATGGCGCCCAGCATCAGGCAGCCCATTTTATATGTTTCCATCCACTCATGCTTTATCAGCTTCCCTAACATCTGAACACCTCCCTGAAATAAGCATCCACAGACTTTCCGTGCTGCCTCCTGATATTGTCCACAGAAGTATACAGCACCAGCTGTCCGTAACGCATAAAAATCACCTCGTCCAGCACCTGTTCCACATCGCCGATCAGATGCGTTGAAATCAACACTGTGGAATTGGGGTTATAATTGCTTAAAATCGTCCGCAGGATATAGTCCCTGGCCGCCGGATCCACGCCCGCGATAGGTTCATCCAGAATATACAGGTCCGCGTTCCGGCTCATGACCAGTATCAGCTGGACTTTCTCTTTCGTCCCCTTGGAGAGTGTGTTCATCCGGGCCCCCGGCTCTATTCCCAGGCTCTGCAGCATACCGATTGCGCGCTCCCTGGAAAAATCCTCATAGAAATCGCAAAAGAAATTCAATATCTCGCTGACCTTTTTATTGCCGGACAGATAAGTCCTGTCGGGAAGATAGGCGACTTTTGCTTTCGTCTCCACGCCCACAAGCTGTCCGTCGATCCGGATACTTCCCTCCGTAGGCGCGAGAAGCCCGTTCATCATCTTGATCAGGGTAGTCTTGCCGCTTCCGTTGGGACCCAAAAGTCCTATAATCTTCCCCCGGGGCAATATCAGGCTTATATTGTTTACCGCTATATGTCTTTCGTCATAGGCTTTGGTCAGCCCCAGAATCTCAATCAGCTCCTTCATTCTCCGCCTCTCCTTGTATCAGTCCTTTCCTACATGATAGGTCAAAAGCAGATGTCCGTCAATAGGTTTTATGTAACATTTCGCCCGGCGGCCGCATATAGTTACCATAACGAATCATATGCGCTCCGGCGCAAAAGGAAACCTATGCCCGAAACCAATCTAACCGAAACCCGGGAGCCGGAAAACACCGATGTCTCCTATTCCGGCAATATCAAGATCAGCGTGGTCTCTTCCATCGGGCTGATCCCTGTGGAAGGCGCCACCGTCACCATATCCTATACCAGAGAGCCCGATGTCCCCTTAAAAGTACTCACCACCGACAGCTCCGGCCAAACCCCTGTAACACAGCTGCCGGCTCCTCCTCTGGCCCTTTCCCTGCAGCCGGAGAACGAAATCCAGCCTTACTCCGAATACAATATTACCGTCACTGCTCCCGATTATGAGCCGGTGCTGGTATCCGGCTCGGAAATCCTGGCGGACCGGCTCTCCCTGCAGCCCATCCAGATGAATCCTCTGGCCGCCACGGAGGAAGAAGAGAAAATAGTCGTCATCCCGGACCATACCCTGTATGGGGATTTTCCTCCCAAAATACCGGAGGATGAGATCAAACCCATGGCTGAAACCGGGGAAATCGTTCTAAGCCGTGTCGTGATTCCCGAGTATATCATTGTGCACGACGGACTGCCAAACGATTCCTCCGCGCCTAATTACTGGGTGCGCTATAAAGATTATATTAAAAATGTGGCCTCCTGCGAGATTTATTCCACCTGGCCGGAGAGCACGATTTATGCGAACATTTTAGTCATTCAATCGTTTACCCTCAACAGGGTGTATACAGAATGGTACAGAAACCAGGGCTACAATTTCACCATCACCTCTTCCACGGCCTATGACCAGAAATGGGTGTACGGCAGGAATATTTTTGAAAATATTGATTATATTGTGGACTCGGTGTTTGCCAATTATCTCTCCAGACCCGGCGTGCGCCAGCCCATCTTCACCTCCTATTGCGACGGGCGCAGAGTCACCTGCGCAGGTTTAAGCCAGTGGGGCTCCATGTACCTGGGGGAAGAGGGATACCCGGCCATTGATATCATACGGTATTACTACGGTAACGACATGTATATCAATACTGCCCAGATCATCTCCGGCGTGCCCTCCTCCTGGCCGGGATATGATCTGACCCTAGGCGCCTCAGGAGATAAGGTCCGGCAGCTTCAGACTCAGCTGAATCGGATCGCGCGAAATTATCCCGCCATCCCTACTATAACCGCGGACGGCATCTACGGTCCTGCCACGTCCAATGCGGTACGGACTTTCCAGGGGATATTTAATCTGCCCCAGACCGGAATCACGGACTATCCTACCTGGTATGAAATTTCGGAGATTTATGTGGGGGTGTCGCGGATTGCGGAGCCCGGGTGAACGTAAAGAATGTATACTCGGGAAAACAGAGGCCGGAAGCAGCTTTCAGGCCATCACGCTCCATCGTGATGGCCTTTTCCAAGTAGTCGTATGCCATATTCTATGATGCCTAATGCAGCACAGACCTGGCTTTTTCCGTCCGTGGGTACAGGGTGTCGGAAGTATATTGGAGAATATCTGCAAAATCCAGTGCTGTGCGGGTCTGCGTCACAACAGTTTCCCTCCTGCCTGCCAGGGGTTCGGATATCATGAATACATCAGCAACACCGTTGCGGACATACACGGAATCTGCTTTTTCAGGATGGCCCGGTTCACAGGGGATGCGGGTTTCCTTTATAAGCTGTTTGTTCGTTTCATCTATACAGACCACAGGACGGAGGGGGCGTATGGGCGCTGGTGTACCTCCAGCACGTCCTCCATCTTCGCCACGAATTCGGCTTCTGCTTCCGGAATGCACCATTCCTTTACGAGCCACGGCTTGATTTCGTTTTTTCATGACCTCGCAGACGGTGGTGTCCGTAATGTAATCGACCACGTCCAGGCGAATCAGCTCATCCGCGATTGCCTGCATGGTCCAGCGCGATGCTCCTTCCGGCGGTTCCGAACAGGCTATGGCACTTATCCGTGCCTCCACATCGTCGGTTACCTTGCGGCGGCGGTTTTCCTGCGCTTTCCGCCCTAGGGCTGCCTCCAGCCCCTCCATGACGAACCGCCGCGCAATGCCTGCAATAGTGGTGCGGGAAGCTCCATATGCGTCTTTGATACGGTCATATGTCCATGCCTTGTTTTCAGGTTTTTGGTCCAGCTTCAGTAGTATCTGCGTTGCTGTAATTATGCTAATACCGGCTCTCTTTTTCTAATGACAGCCTCCACTTCCTCTATGGTCTTTTCAACAATCCTTGCTATTTGTTCTGATGAATAACCATCTCTGTACATATTCATAATCACGCCAGTTATAGCATTATCTGTTGCATTTTCTCTGATTCCCTGTGAAAGATTACACATAGCGCTCATATCCTTTCTCAATTTTTCATCTACCGGAATACTGTACTCAGTTTTAATAATCCCTAATTTCTCATCAACGGTCAATTCCGCCGAAAGCAACGTACTCAGCAAACGGTGTAGCTCATACTTTTCATCATGCTCCGGAAGTTCATTTGATATACCTATCAGGACAATATTCAGCAGGTCAAGCCCGCCTTTCCACGAATAGGAACCAAGCAGATCGTCTTTCGCAAGATGCACATAAGCCATACTGCTTTCGTCCATGCCCATACACACCCATATGCTGAATACACGCCTGATGTCATTATAGTTTGTCTTGACAAAATCCCTTTCCTTTTGCGAGGAAACAAGGCGGCTCACATAGAAAACTGCCCTGTTCAGGATATGGTAACTTGTCGGTTCATCCTTCTGTGCTTCCACGTTCACAATAACCTGTGAGATACCGTCTTTCATCCGCACATAAAAGATAATGTCAAACCTTACAAGCCCCTCGTTAATCTCCGCATTTTCCGTATTCATTCCAACAATGCGCTGGCCGTTTTCTTCCTTTCCGGCATTGGTCAGACCTGGCTCTACTGGAACCACACCGATCAAAGGCTCTCCCTCGATATAGGACACCACTTCTTTCGGGTTCATTCCCCGGAACTCGTCAACGGTCTTTACCAGAATATGCGCCAGAATGATCTTATTTCCTAACAGACGTTTTGCCTTATCATCATATTGTGCGTCCTGGTCTGCTGCGCTGACCGCATTTTTAATTTCAGTGTCTATTGACATATCCACAGCCATAACCTCCTTTTGCTCACTTGCAGGAAATGTAAAAGCCATTCCCCAAAGGTATATGACCTCTAAATCATTATACCTTGAAATTCCCGCTAAATCAATCGGAACTTTTTAGATGACATGTCGGAAACAGTTGGAATCTCAAATATTATAAAATCGTTATAGCGTTTCCTCCTTCCCCTTCGCTTTTTCAATACTCAGTTTGTCTGTTCCAGACACCTTCACTTTGAACGCTTCCAGTTTCTCTCTCAGCGATGTCCGCTGCACAGGCTTGTCAGCCATTGCCGCCGCCAGTTTCGCCCCCTGCGGTTTTCCATTGTCCACTGTGTGATTATGCCCTGCGTTATCTACCGGGTATGGAATCGGCACATCCACAGTGCTTTCTCCGGTTTCCGGCTTTATGGAAGCATCTTCCTCCTTCCCTGACTTCTGGACATCATGTCCAGAAGTTTCCTGTCCTTCGTTTTCTTCCTCCGGCGCATCGTCCATGCCGAGTGCGTCACCGCCCTTTTCGTCCATATTGAGCAGGGCATTTAAGGCGGATAAGCGTTCCAGCTTCTCCGCAAGTTCCGCTTCCTGTGCGAATGGCTTTGTAACCTCCACTTTTGCGGTTTCAAGCTGGCGCTCCACTGTTTCCAGTTTCGTCTGCGCTTCAGCAAGCTGTTTCGGCATGGATTCCAGTGCGTGGTTGATACGGGCAATATTGCCGAGCGGGTCAGAGCCGATCTCAAGGTTATGGGAAAGCTGCCCCTTCAAATTCATCACAAATTTGTGGTTAAAGGAATCAAAGGACACCGCCATCTTAAACCCGGCGTATTCCCCCACTGTGGCAGGCACATTGACGGTTTTCGTTTCCTTGCACATTTCCACAAGTGCGGCCCCGGCTTCTTTTTTATCCGTATAAGCCTTATCCCCGACTTTCATAAAAAACTGTTCCTTATCTGCCGGAAGGTTTGCCTTCGCTGTCTGAATGTCAGCCTCCATGCCGATGATCCTCTCTTTCAGGGTGGCTATCTGCTGCGGATAACGCTTTAAAATATCGTCCTCAAGTCTGTATTTCTGGCTTGTGTGGTTCCCTTTCATCAGCTTTAACTTTGACACCTGAATATCGAGATCCATTTTTTCCTTGATGTAGGGATTGCCCGTCGCAAGTGCCTTTACCTCCGCATAAGTGAGCGCCGCTTCGTCCACGTCCTCACAGCTACGCACCAGGGATTTGCTCGTCATGATCTGGCCGATGAATTTCTGTTTATTTTCGATGAGCTGCCAGGAGTAGCTGTCGAAGGTTCCTTCCGTCACATACCGGAAAATCTTCACTTTTGGATTGAGGTTGCCCTGGCGGAGAATACGCCCCTCCTGCTGTTCGATGTCGGAAGGACGCCACGGCACATCGAGATGATGTAAGGCAATCAGCCGATCCTGCACGTTGGTTCCTGCGCCCATTTTCTGCGTGGAACCCAATAAAAAACGAACCTGTCCGCTTCTTACCTTGCCAAACAGCTCCGCTTTTCTTGTTTCCGTATTCGCTTCATGTATAAATGCTATTTCCTCCGGCGGCACTCCTTTCTCCACCAGTTTATTTTTTATGTCCTCATAGACATTAAATGTGCCATCCCCTTTCGGTGTCGATAAATCGCAAAAAATTAACTGTGTGGACTTCTGCTCCTTTGTCTGCTCCCATATCTCAAATGCCTTTCCGACACAGGTTGCCGCTTTGGAAGTTTCATTGTCCGGCAGCATATCATTGATAAGGCGCTGATCCAGGGCCAGCTTCCTTCCATCGTTGGTTATCTTGAGCATATTATCGACCGATGCGTCCACCCTGCGGTCACGCACTTTCTCGGCACGCTCTGCAAGGGAAGCCACCATGTCCTGCTGGTATTCACTCGGCTTTAACACCACGTTTTCATACTCCGCCTCCGGCACAGGCAGCTTTAGCATATCCGGTGTCTGAATATCGGCGCTTTCCTTAAAAAGCGCAATCAGTTCCGGCAGATTGAAAAACTTTGCAAACCTTGTCTTTGCCCGGTAGCCGGTTCCTTCCGGGGCCAGTTCTATTGCGTTACAGTTATAGGTACTTTAGTCGATTTGACCTACGAATTTGTAATAGACAGTCAACTTCTGCTCTTTCTCTCCGTTGACCATAACTGGATTGTGTACTTCTATCTTTTCTATCAGCGTGTTCAATACCGTTGCTGTCAGTTTCTTCATGCCTGCACACTGTGCAAGGCTCTCCGTAAACTGCTCCGCATTGGTAACAGCGGCAGATTTCGCTTTATGCTGTCTTTCCAGTTCTGACAGCTTTTCCTCGTTCGCATCCTGTTCCTGCTCGTAATGCGCCGACATCATGGTGAATTTCTTTTCCGACAGCTTTCCGCCGGAA
>Ga0137310_100686_pt1 | contig 20531 bp, 21 predicted proteins | sample NAcewiD2O_June_2_FD_97183 | JGI IMG/M metagenome (GOLD analysis project Ga0137310, IMG submission 97183) | Mouse cecal microbial communities from Vienna, Austria - N-Acetylglucosamine amended D2O_June | ecosystem: Host-associated > Mammals > Digestive system > Large intestine > Cecum | place...
CCAGCCCCCCGCCCTTTTCATGACTCCCTCGCCCCCTTCCTTTCCTTCTTTATTTTATATATCCGCCGGTACTGCCGCATGCTCTCGACCGGCAGGCCGAAGTAGGACTTCACTTCCTTTTCACTCAATCCCTCTTCCAGTCCCAGGAGAACCTCTTCCATCTGCTCCGCGCTCAACCGCGCCACGTGGCGGCGGATGCAATCGAAAATGTCCCCGGACATATCAAGCCCTGTACGTTCCCCCGAATCCGGATGCACGCCCTCGCCGGCTCCCCAATCACCATTTCTTCCAGATTCCCTGCCACCGTTTCCGCCCCGACCCGACCGGCGACCGGACGGGTTTTCTGGCCGGACTGCCCTTGCGGCCACGACATCCTCCGGCAGCTCCATGTTTCCCGCCCCCGGCCCGTTTTCCCGCTCCAGTTCTGCCTGGCGCAGGATTTCCGAGACTTCCTCTTCCGACACCGGTGGTTGCTGCCGCCAGTTCAAATATAAGAATTCCTCCTCGTCCAGCTCGAACACCTTGATGGACGGGTCGGTCTGCTGCGCCTGCCTGTAAAAACGCACGTCGTCCTTGGTCAGGAACTGGATGGAGGACTCCGATCGGATGGTGCGGTACGTCATCGTCCTTTCATTGTACACCACCCGGACGGGGTTCCTATAGCCGTTCGGTAATGCCAGCCTGGCCGATTCCAGCCACCGTTTCGTGCCAAACGGGATGGCCTTGCGGTCATAAATCGGGTACTGCCCCTCCAGGAAGATGATGCAGTGGTTCCGTGGCATCCGTTTCACCTCGCCGGGGGTCATCAAGGCCCTCCCCGCCCGCTGGTTCTGCAGCGTCGTGTTGCCGTTGTTCCCGCGCGTCACGTTGTCGTTCCTCGTGTCTATCGTCATTTCCCCCAGTGCCTTGGACACGTACTCGTGGGTGTCGGTCGACATCGGGCCGGAACCGAGGTACACCGTGGTGGCGCAGTTGTCCATGAAGATTTCCCACTTGTCCTGCGGCATCAACGCCTTGAGCTGCGAGATGGACTGCAGCACCGGCACCATCGACATGTTCCGGCTCCGAATCGTGCCCATCAGCACTTCCGGGTTGTTCGGCTTCGGCCCGTTGTAAAACTCGTCCATCCACGCCCGCACGTGGATTGGCAATTCCCCGTGGCACTCATGGTCCGCCGTACGCAGCAGCACGTCGAACAGCTGCGTGTAAAACATGCTTATCAGGAAGTTGAACGAGGTGTCGTTGTCCGGCATCACAAGGAACAAGGCCGTCTTTTTCCTCGGGTTCCCATCGACTCCCAGGCCGAGGCTCTTGATGTCGATATCATCATCCGAAAAAATACGTTTCACGCTGGATACCTCGCACAAGCGCAGCATGGCGTTCACCATGATGATGATGCTCCGCACCGTCTCCGTCGCCCCTTCCTTCAACTTACGATATTCGCGCACCGGCGGGTACTCGTCTCCCTTTATCCTCGCCAGCCGATCCATCTCCACCTGCAGCTGCGTGGTCTCCCCGTCATCCGACAGCTGGCTTTCCATGTTGACCAGCTTCAGGATGTTGTTCATCGTCCCGTCCCGGTGCTGCTCCTTCGCTTGTAGCCATTCATGGTAAAACATCGAGCCGAGGTAGAGTGCCACCCCGTCGTCCCAGAACGGGTCGCCCTTCATCGCGTCCGGCGGCCGCACCGAGGCCTGCAGGTTCGTGATCAGCTTGATGACGTCCGTCTCCTTCTCGATGTACCTGAACGGGTTGTACCGGTCGGATTCCTCGAAGTTGATGAGGTTTAACGACTTGACCGTGATTCCATGGGCGACCAGGTACTTCCCATGCTTTCTAAGCAGGTCGCCCTTGATGTCCAGTATGATGTTGGTACCCGTGGCCGCCAGGACGTTCGGGGTGACCACGGAGGTCGTCTTGTAGCTTCCCGAGCCGCCGATAATCAGGATGTTCCGGTTGGACAGCAGGTCGTTGGCGACGGCGATGTTCTGGCTCAACTGCGTGTTCTTGTCCTCGTCCTTGTCCCGCAGCGTCTTGCTTAGTTTTTTCACGTCCCCCCATTGCTCCGACCCGTTCTCAATTCCGAAATGGTTGTTTCGGTAATAATCCGTGTACCATGCCACCAGCATTACCCACGCGATGAACGCCACGCCCAAGAATCCCAAGGTCTTGTCGTTCCACCAGTTTTGGAACGGGTGTTGCAGGACGTACGCAAGTCCCTCCTGGTAGTTGGCCAGGGACGCGTCCGGCAATGCGAACAGCCCGCCAATAAAGTACGCCGCCACGCACAAGACGGCCAGCAGGAGAAAGAACGCCCCCCAGGGCGTCCTCCTACGGTCTACCATGACGTCACCCCCTTCACTTTGCAAGGGTTGGCGGCTTTATCGGCCTTGCCGCCGATTTTGTAGCTTCCGGCGTTTTCGGCCCATTCGGGTTTCGAGTTTCCCCCGCCCTATCCGCCGTCCTATTTTCCTGATTTCTGGCCAACGTATACTGCCTTTTCTCCTGCCTTCCATAATTGCGCGTGACTTCGTTATAATACGCGTCATGGATTTCCTGTCCCGTCATACGCTCGCCAATTGGAACCGGCCTTCCCCCGTTTCCCATCACCAGCGCGTTTTCGTCCTTTTTCAAGAATGCCACGTAAGTTTGCCCACCGTCCGCAAGGAACACCTGCTCCTGCGGTACCACGAGGGTCAGTTCCTCCTTCCCCCAGGTCGAGGGAACGCGGCTCGTAAAAAGTCCCGCCTCCCTCGCCCGCTCCGTCTGTCCATAATGGGACTTTTCCACCAATGTTTCATGGTTGATGGAGATTTCAACATAGTCCGGGTTCGCGTGAAATTTTTCATAGGTGGCGTCGTCCATGGAGCGTACCCTTTTCTCGGACTCCCTCACCCGGTTTTCCACCGCGCCGGGCGTACGTCCCTCGTATTTCTCATTCGCCTTGGACAATTCCTCGTCCATCGTGTCGACGTACTGTTCCTCCGTCATCTCCCCGGTCTTTGTATACTGCTCCATGCTGACCGTGCGCATGTCTTCCACTTCCTCGCCGCTTGCCATCCGATCGCCCTTGTACAATTGAAACCAATGCTCGACCTTCTGCACGTCCGCGTTGGCGACCACCACCTGTATTTCGCCGTCCCCGACGTTTAGATCCGGCAGGAACGAATAATTAATTCCAAGCGTTCGAAAGTCCTCGGCAATCATTTCCTCCCTGCCTTCCGCCGGAATGCTGATGATGCTCGTCCTCCCGTTCGTCAGGTTCTGGAGGTCTTGAAACGTCTTCTCCCCTCCGCTCATGCGTTCCACCAGGTACCGCTCCATCCACGCGTCAAACACTTCCTTGTCCCCATCATACACCGCTATCTGAAGAAACCCGTCCGCCTTGTCCAAATCCGGCAGGACGACATACTTGATTCCCATCCTGTCCAGTTCCTTCTTGATGTCGACATCCGTGACGATGCCGCCATGCCCGCTAACGTCCATGACGGCATTTTCCCCCGCCGGGATGACGGGGACGTTCGTGATGGAATATCTCCCGTCGGCAGCCCTTAAAAACTCCGTGACGCTCTTAAAATCCCCCTTCTTGATCTTGCGCTCCTTTACCATCCGTGCCAGGGCCGTAATCATCAAGGCCGCCCCGGTCGCCGTGAGCTTGAAAAACGGATCCATCCACATCGCCGCCTTGGAAACGGCTATCATGGTGCTTGACATTTCCCTGCTGTTATTGTTGTCCATTGCCATCGTATCGTCCTCCTCCTACCTTCTCGGCGCCCAATTCGTTTCCTTGTTCGCCTTGTCATTTCTGGCCGAACTTTCCTTGACCAGTTCTTGCCGCGTGCCGTCGAATCCGAACGCGTCCTCCATGGCGTGGAACGGGTCGTTCCCGTGTTCGTCGGCCGTGGCCTCGTTTTCCCTTGTCCCGACCTCCTTGTCGTGCCCTTCCCTTTCCAACTCAAGCATCCTTTCGGCATACTCCTCGCCGTTTTCCTGCGCCTCATCGAGCGTCACGGCGATGGAAACCGGTTCCACGTCCCCGTTCGGCACGTCGTACAAGGCGTACCTGGTGTCGCCCTCCTTGTCAATCCACAAGAATCCCCCGTCGGGCAGTTTTGCCGCCCATTCCGTCGGATGCCCGTCGTCATCGTCCATGTCGTGCACGGCGTTCCACTTCAAGGCGACGTTCCAGGCCTCCTTCCCCTCTGGCACGTCATGCGGGATGCCGTGCCCGTCCATGAATGTGTTGAGGTACCTCGTGTCATTGCGGATTCCGTCAACCTCTTTCCGGATTTCCCGAATGGCCTCCCTCGTCTTTTCCAGATTCCCGGCCTCCGCCTCCCCGGCGGGAGCTCCCCCGTCCGGAATGGCCGTCGCCGCCTCGTCAACGGCCTCCACCGCGTCCTCCTTTTGCCTTGCCTCCTCCACGGCGGAGGTCGCGACCTCCGTCGTGGACCGACAGACCTTCTCGTATTCCTCCTTCGGTATCAGCTCGGCCTTGTACTCCATGTAGCTTGCCGTCTGCTCCGCCTGGCGGATTGCCCGCGCCAACGCCTCCGGGTCGTCACGTATCACTTGGATCCAGCTTTGCACGTAGGCCTTGTGGTTTTCCACATGCCGCTCGTCTTGTTCCGCGTTCAGGTTCACGGACATGAAACAAGAACTGATTTCCGCGACCAGCTCCTCGTACGCGTATTCCGGCGTCCCGAACGTCCCGCCCATGTCCCGGTTCAGGCGGTGGGGCGCCCCGGTCGAATGCGCCAGCTCGTGCAACGCCGTTGACGCGTACGCGTAATCGGAAAGGAACGTTTCCGGAAGCGGCAGGTGTATCTTGTCCTCGGACAATCGGTAAAACGCGCGGTCGCCGCCGTCGTTTTCAATTTCCACCCCCATGTTTTCCGAAAGCCGATCCACCAATTCGTCCGGCTCGACGTCGTGCACTTCCGGCTCCGGCAGCTTTGGAATCCCGTCAATCAACTTTGCGTTGAATACCGTGCTGTAGCGTACCCGGAGCACGTAGCGATTCCCGAACGGTTCGCCCGCCATCCGGAATTCGTCCCAACTGATCGTGCGCTTCTCCTCCTTGTCATAAGGCAGCCAGTACTCCACGCCCACTCCCTGCCCCTTCGCGTCGTGAAGTTTCCACCCCCGTTCCTTTATCTGGTTGAACGTCGCCCATCGCGGGTCGTCATAGCCCCTGGCGTCGGCTGCCAACGCCAAACGGAACCGGTTGATTCCCCGGTACCTTTTCCCGGTTCTCGCGTTTGACGGCAGGAACCCGCCGCCCATCCACGACTTCTTCCATTCCAACGGCCGTTCCTCCAGGACGTGCAAAAACTCGTCGGCCAGCTTCCCCCTATATTCCTTCGCCTTGTCCGTCATCTTCCTCGTCCACCGTCCTTTCTTGTTCCGTCAACGTCTCCTCGTCAACAAATATCACCATTTTTTCTTCCATTTTGTTTCCTCCTATTCCATCACGCCCCCATAGGCCTCCAACACCGCCCGGGCGATTTTTTGCTGCATCCGGCGGGACGTGCCGTACACGAGGTCCTTGTACTTCCCGTCCTCCGTCCTATATTGCGGCATGTTGACAAACAGCCCGTGCTCGCCCTCCTTCACCGTGATTCCCCTTATGGTCAATCCGCACACGCTCACCGTGGCCACGCCGACGATCCTCGCCCTGGCCTCCCCCGCGTAAGGGTCGGGTAGCGGGGTCACGTCCACCTCCTCGACTTCCGGAAGGTTCAAGTCCTTCGAGAAATCCCGTTTCACGGCCTCCCACGCGGCGTTGATGATTTGTTCCCTCCGTTCTGGCTCCGGACGCACCGCGTCCTCCCAGCCGTCCCCCGTCTTCCGTCTTGGGAAGCTCACGAAGGACTTCTCCTTTCCGTCCTCCTTGTCGACGTATTTCCTGATTCGCAACGGGAATCGGATGCACGCGTCCACCGTCACCGTCCCGTACGCCACCACGTCCCCCTCCTTCTCGTTCATCCTCATTTCCACTTCCACGTCCCGCATTTGCCCGTCATCCTCCTTTCCTTTGCAATCCATTCAAGCGGCGCATCACGCCCACCGGCACGCCCGGGGCGGCGAAGCGTTCCATTTCCCGCACGCTCACGCCCTCCTCCAGGCATTCCAGCAGGTAGTCCAGCTGTTCCGCCGTCAGGTCCCCGCCCGCGACGAACCTGTCGATGAACCGTTTCGCCTCGCGTTCCCGCCGCCTGACCTGGAAACGGGCCGCCACCGCCCGTGGGAACCATGTGGCCGGTGTCCCTTGCCCGTCTGGTTCCTCTCGCGCTTTTTTCGCCGGGCGGTCGGCTTGTCCCGTCTGGCTCTCTGTTTTTCCTTGTCCCGCCGGTTCCTTTCGCACCTCTTGTTCTCCTTCCTTCACGGTCACGTCCGGCTCCGGCTTTTCCCCTTTCAGCCGCCCGAGTTCCCCTTCCAGCTCCCCGACCCTGGATTTCAAAACCAGGATGGCGGATTCCTTCGCCCGGAGTGCCTCGGCGTGCTCCCGTTCCTTCCTCTTCATGGCTTCCCCGACCCCGGCCTCGACGGCCTCCCTGGCCGCCTTGCTTTCCAAGCTCGCCTGCCGTACTTCCCGCCCGAGGGACTCCACGTCCTTGCGCAAGTCGTCCGTCCGCGCGCACCTCTCCCGCCAGAATTCCTCCCGAATCCGGCAGAGGGTGGCCACGTCCGTCCCGCCCTTCGCGTATTCCCCCAGCCGTTCGGCGGGAAACCCGTCCAGCGCGCAGATGTAAAGCCATTCCCTTAGTTTCCAGTCCTCCGCCTTCCCAAGCACCTCGAGCACTGCCGGCGGGACTCCCATGCTCCTCGCCACCGCGAGCTGGTGCTGCCGCACCCGCTCCGTCTGGCTCGCCTCTCCCATGCGCCTCATCCTCCTTTCGCATGTTTTTTCGCATAATAAGAGCTTCGCTTGCGAAACTCTCGCGCCAAGCGCGGTCGCTTCAGCGACGCATTCCTCTTCGCGCCCCGGCGCATCCCCCGGAGGGTTTTGCGTCATAGGAAACGAAGTTTCCTATGACATCAAAAAAGGATCACGGCAATCTGCCGCAATCCCTATTATCCTTGTCATGGCATGTCAATTTCCAAAAAACTTCTTGAATTCCGTTCTTGGTCGTGTTATAGTATAGGCATGAAGAGAGCGACCGCCCACAAAGTGGTTAACCTCGTGATAAGTTTTAAAGCCTACCTCTACCGGCCAAGTACAAGGTAGGCTTGTTTATTTTCGCTTGTTGTTCCTACTGTCTATGTAGGCAAGCAGCGCGACGAGGAACGTTCCGAAAAGTGCCAGTAATGTCAACACCTCGTATGTACTCATTCACACCACCTCCCTTCTCTTTCAAGTTAGGGAGGCTACCACCTTGCAACACGGTCGCTCTTCATACAGTATAACACGTCCGGCACGCCCGGACAAGCACGCTTTCATGGGTTTTCAAAAAATATCATGCCGTTTCACGTCCTTTGCATCACAGCCTGGGGGCATGTGCCGTCGGTACATGCCGGGTCTTGTCCTTTGCATCCTTCCTGTTCTTGTCGGCTTCCAGTCCCTTTCTGAATTCATATTCCCCATAATCAATCAGGCATCTGTCCGCCACGTCATAATACTTCACCTTGTCTGACAGCCTTTCCTCCGGCTTCACCACCGTGTCGTTTATCTCCCGTACCATTTGCCGGCATTCCTCCGGTGTCATCCCCACCCCGGCAGCCGGCACGAGGATGACCTCGTGCACGGATGACGGCAACACCACGTAGTCCCCGCCCAGGACTTCCCCGGCACGCCTTAGCACCTCCTCCTGCAGGAGGACTGACGCGCCAAAAAATTGTCTGTTATTCGTCAGCACGTACATCTCGACGGGCGGTTCCAGCATGTCCCCCGGCACCTTCCCGCTCGTCAGGAGGTTTCTTGGCTCGCTCCCCAGCAAAAGCATGTCCATGGTCTCGTTCATGTGGTATAACGCGGCCCCCCTTGACGCTTCCGCCGCGAGGGCGTCGGCATGCAGCCACTCCAGCGGGACACCCAGTTCTTTCAGGAAAGCGTTCGTGACAAGGCCGGACACTTTCCGTTCCTCCAAGCTGACGGCGTACGTCGCCGCGAAGTCCCCGACGACCGTGTGCGGGTACTCCCCAAGGAATTGCTTGTTGTTCTCCGCGTCACAAAGCCGGATTTCCAGCCTGTCCCTTATACTCTGGTAAAGATTCCGACTCTGCTCCATGAACGGGGCCGCCTCGTTCGTTTTCACCCTTTCCATCGCCGCCAGCATGTCGTTCGCCAGGCTTATCACCGCGCTTGTCCCGTCCAGGCTTTTCGCGTACTGCTCATAATAGCCGTCCAGGTAGACGATGGGCTTCACGGACCATCCCGGCATCCGTGCCTTGAGCCCCGTCATTTTCACATCGTTCATTTTGTTCATTTCCACCAGCTCGAACTCCACGTCCCGGTATTCCGCCGGCATGTAGTGCCTCACGTTGGCCTCCGCCAACTCGTAAAAATCTCTTCTTTCCATTTTCTTCTTTCTTCTCCTTCCCGTGCCACCGCACGTCATATGTTCCCGCGTGCCTGGCTTCTCCTGCCCGGCACGCCGCTTCCTGTTTTTCCTCCCTGGAGCCCGTCCCCCCGCAACTCTGACGAACTCGGATTTACTCTGATAAACTCTGACCAGCTCTGATTTACTCTGATAAACTCTGACCAACTCTGATAAACTCTGACAAGTCTTTTATGGTTCAGTCTTGGCCGGGCCGTGGTCTTCCTTCAGGATGTCCTTCGCCCGTTCCGTGTAGGCCAGCCCCCTGCGCCATGCCGCGTAAGGCGCGTCATTCCGCATGTCGGCCATCACCTCGCACAAGAGCGTTTCCGCCGCCTCACGCGTCATCCCCCGCCCCATGCCTTTCTCCATGTCCGTTCCCATATGTGCTCCTCCTTTGGTACTCATTTTTTCAGCCATGTCCTTTCTTCTCCTTTCCCGGCGCTTTTTTCCCGCGCCCGTGTCACTTCTTTCTGCCACCCCGTCTTCATCAGCCCGTCGGCCCTTAGTTCCTTCCGGATGTGACGTATGGTTCTTTTTTCGTCCCTCACCTCCTTAAGCCGCCCGTCGACGGCATCCTTGTCTTCCTCCTGGGACAGTGCCGCGCCCGGCAGCACGCCCTCCAGCTCGGCCATCCGGTCCTGGATGTCCTCGAACCGGTCGTCCCACGCGCTTGTCGCCGCCAGCTCCCGCTCAAGTTCCCTATACTCCGCGTATTCCCTGGAGTCCTTCACCGGGTTTTCTTCACGTCTTCTGGCTTTCAGGATCGTTTCCTCCTTTTTCAGTTCCGCCTCCCGCCTCGCGAGGTCCTTTTCCGACCGGATGTCATTGCGGATCAGGTACCGGCAGTCCCCCGCCATCCGGTCGATGTGCAGGAGGCTTTTCCGCACGGCGGCCTGGTCGACGGTGCAAGGGTTCGCCTTGCGATGCGCGTAGGTGACAAGGTACAGCCTCCGGACGTGCCATTTCTGGAACGCGGTCACCTCCCGGAACCTAATACGCGTGTAAACAAGCGACCGGACATACGCCCGGCAGACGTCCGGCCTCATCCCGAACCGCCGCGAGTTTCCCTCCTTCCCGATCCTTGCCCGGATGTCCGCCCAGCCGTACCCTTCCCCAAGCCGGTAGCTCCTCCACGCCCTCTCCTGCCCGGGTGCCGTGAACGAGACGTATTCCCCGTGCTTCCTCGAATTCCCGGTCCGCACCTCGTAGCCCTGCCCCTTCATGCGTTCCAGGAACTCCTTCTCGCTCTTCGTGCCGGCCAGTGCCGCGTCGATATCCGCCCGGATGATATTTTTCCATACGGGTTTCCCGCCCTTCTCCGCCGCCCACTGCGCGTAGGATTTCCCCGCCCGTTCCCCGGGGTCGTACTCGAGCCTTGGCAGCCCGTGCCGCTCGCACACCTTGTCCGTGACCGGCTGGATGTGCCGCTCCCAGTCGCCTTTCTCATAACGGTACTTGTAGCCGTTGTCCCGGTTCACCGAGTTGAACACGATATGCCCGTGCATGTGTCCCTGGTCGTTGTGGATTGCGAACACGTAATCGTAACTGTCACCAAGGTATTCCTCGCAGAACTCCCTGGCCACGGCGTATGCCCGTTGCTCGTCCGCCTCCCCCGGCTTCCAGCTGATGACGAAGTGGTAGCCCTGCCGCCCCAGCGTCTTCCCCCAGGCATTTTTCGTGTCCAGCATGGTGGAATACACCTCCCACGGTTCGCTCCCCGCGTTCCCGCCGACCAGCAGCCCGTCCCCGGTCTTTTCCGGGTTCATGATGTAGCGGACGGAGTTGTACAGGTGGCGACCCGGGTTGCCGCTTGTCTCCTTAATGTTCAGGATCTTCGTGATTGCCACCGCGCCCCTCCTTCAGGAGTCTTTTCAGCTCTTCCATGTGCCTGCCCACTTGTGCCAGTTCTTCCTGCAACGTCAACGCCACGTCCCGGTTCCAGTGGCCGCTGTTTATCTTTTTCGTCGCCTGGTTGATGTTGACCCCGATCTTGCGCACCTGGTACGACAGCTGCCTTAGCTCACGTTCCACTCCCGCGTCGCCCCGGAACCCGGATTCCTGCAGCACGCGGTTCCTCATGTAGGCGGACAGGTTACGCGTGCCGTCCTTCCTGCGGGTTTCCGTGTCCTTGTCCGCCCTTTCGCGTATGTGCCTGTATTCCGCCTCCGTCAGCCGCAGGCAGACGATGATGTCGCGCTCTACCATGGGCATCGCCCCCTTTCCAAATATAATCGCGGTTCACGGCCTGGCCGTCCGCAAATCGTGACGGCATCTGGCCATTTGACAGACAAGCCTTTCGCCGTTACCGGAATTCCGGTATGGACGGTATCTGGCCTTGTTCCGAAAGCATCCGCCTGACATCCGCCACCTCGCGGCGGATGTCGGCCAGGGCTTCCATGATTTCACCGGCCTTCCTTTCGTCCCGCTCCTTCACGAGCATCCCCTCGACAAAATCGCTCGCCGTGGGATACAGGTTCCTGTCGCGTTCCTCGATGGCCGACAGCGCGTTGCCCGACAGCCGGTAGGTCCTTGAAGTTTTCGCCATGACATATCCCTCCTTTCTTCTTTCCGTGTCGTGGACCGTGTTCCAAACATGTCACAATCCGTATTTCCCGTCATACTGCGGTTCGTGTTTCAACCGTGACGGCGTATTGCGCTTTGTACTCCCCGCGTGTCACAATCCGCATTGCCGTGTCACGTTCCGTATTCCACGCCGTATTGCGTTCCGTATTGTCGTGTCACGTTCCGTATTTCCCGCCGTATTGCGTTTCGTATTCCCTTGTCACAAAACATGTTCTTGCCGTATTGTGTTTCGTATTCCTTTGTCACAATCCGTATTCCGTCCGCCCCCGCGTATTGCGGTTTGTATTCCCCACGCGTGTCACAATCCGTATTGCTGTGTCACGTTTCGTATTGCCGTGTCACGTTCCGTATTTCCCGCCGTATTGCGCTTCGTATTCCCTTGTCACAAAACGTGTTCCTTTTCGTATTGCGTTTTGTATTTCCCGGTGCCGGGACGTATTTAAAAACGTATTCCAAATCCCTCCGGGATTTGGCAAGATACGCGCCGTGTATTACACGGCACATACTTGTTAGGGGGAAGGCCCCCTAAGACCCCCTTTGCATGTCATGGTACGGCACGCCCGACAGGCTCGACAGCCACCGCCCGACCAGCTCCACCGCCGACGGGGAGCCCGCCCGGTGGTCCTGGACGTACCGGCAGGCCTCGTCGAGGATGCTGTCCGCCGCCAGGAGCTGCGCGTACAAATCCTCCCGGCCCGGCGCGAGCCGCTGGAGTGCCCGGTTGACCTCCTTGCGCAGCTCGATTTCCGCGCTCCCCTCGTAGATTGCCGCCTTGCTCCGGCACAAAAAGCTCTGGTAGAAGCGTTCGTACTCGAACGCCATCTTTTCCATCACTTCCTCCCTCTGGCTCATTCTCCCGCCTCCTTTCCGTTTGTTGAATCCGGTGTCTTCGTCGCCACCGCCCGTCTTGCCGTCCTGGGATGTCGCGCCTCCCCCGTCGTCCCGTACGGCCCCGTCACTTCCGTCCGGCCACTTGCCACCGGCTGGCCGTCCGTTTTCATCGGTTCGTTTGCCCCCGGCTCTTCCATCGAGAACGTGAACCCGTCGCCGCCATGCGCGGCCGCGATTTCCTTCCCGTCAAGCCGTCCCGTGCGGAACCGGGCGCGGAATGTCACCCGTCCATCCGATGCCGCCACGCTTTCTTGCACCACTTCCAGTTCCCGCCGGTACTCCCCGTTCTCCTTCAGGAACACGAGCAGCCCGTCCTCCAGGCCGGCCAGCGCGTCCTCCGGCAGGATTCCGGCCAACGCCTCCTTGCCGGAGAGCGTCACCGCCGTTCCGTCTTCCTCGACATAATCCCATGCTTCCGGCAGTTCCCCGGGCAGGGTTTCCTGCGGATCCTTTACTTCCCCGCCGGACGGCGTTTCCCCCTGCGAATCCTTTTTTGTTTCGCCCGCCGAACCGTCTCCTTCCCCGCTTTCGGCCGGCGGCCTTGTTCCCGGTTCTTCCCCGCCCTGCGCTTCCCGCGCTTCCCCGTCGTCTTCCGGGACGTCCGTTTCCTGTCCCCCGCGTCCTGCGTTCGCCGGGGATGCCTGGCACGACCACGCCGTCCCGCACGCGACGGCCAGCAGTATCAGGACGGCGCACGCGAGCGCGAACCTCTTCAACCTCTTGTCACCTTCCATGTGAATCTTCCTCCTTCCTTGCCTTTTCAATAAATTTGGTTTCCTTCATGTCTCCTCCTTGTCCCGCCGGTCTCGCCCCCGGCTTCGTCCCGCGCGGTTTCCTCACCGGCTCCCGAGTTGTTCCCTTCCGGTTCCGTCTCCGTCTGATTCCCGTCCTCCGTCTCCTCCGGCGGGTAGTCCGGCGTGCAGTAGCCCCTGATGCGCGGGTTCGACAGCGTGTAGCTCCTCGTGTGCACCGCGTTCGAGGCGTTGCCCTCTATCGTTATGACCCTGCCGCCCTCCACGTACTGGACGATGCCGATGTGCGAGTCGTTCCCGAAGACGATCAGGTCGCCCTGCCTCGGCACGTACCCGGCCGCGTCCCGGAACAGCCCCCTCGACTGGTAGAAGTTCCTATAGGCGGCGACCGACCCGGACTTCGGGAAAATCCCCTCGTCAATGTATCCCCGCTCGTTCGCGCACCATGAGACGAAGCACGCGCACCACGGCGTGGACGCCCCGTCCACGAACCGGCTTCCCATCGTGTAGGCCCAGTAGCGGCTCCCGTCGGTGTTCCCCTCCTGGCTGACCGCCGTTTCCACCAGCCCCGCGCCCCCGCCCCCTGCGGTCGTCACCGGCGTGGTCACCGCCGCCACGATGACGCCCACGATGGTCGCGATGGTGGTGACGGCCACGATGACCGGTGTCAGGATGGCAATCAGCGAGGACACCATCGACACCGCCGCCTGGAAAAACGCCACGGCTGCGGCTGCGAACATCCCGCCCACCATGGAGGCCGCCATGGACACGGCTTTTCCCAAGGAACCCACGGGCGCCTTGCCCGTCCCCCCTGCGGCCTTGTTCCACGTTCCCTCCCGGCCGCCTTCGTCCCCGCCGGATTCCAGCGATTCCCGGAACGCCTCCGCCGCCTTTCTCGCGGCACGTATCCCCAGGCTCGCGCCGCCCGATGCCGCGTCCCCCGCCGCCCGCGCCCCTTGCGCGGTTCCTTCCGCCAGGCCGCCTTGTGTCCGTGCCGCCGTCTGCCCGATGCCGGAATCCGGAATCCCCTGCCCGCCCGTGGGGCCGCCGCTTCCTACGTACCCTTCCGTGCCGTTCCCGCCACAAACATCCGCCCCGGTTTCCCCGCTTCCGTCCGTCCCGTGATATCCCCCGTTTCCCCGGAACCCGTATGTCCCGGAACGCACGCCGCTCCGGCATCCTTTCGCGTACCCTTCGCCGTCCTCCCCGTGCGGGTCGTCCCACCATTCGCCTTGTAGCCCTTCCATGTCACCCGGTCGGTTTCCGGCATTCCCGTAAACGTTTGTACCCCCGCCACCAGAAAACACCAGGCTCCCTTCGTCCGGTTCCAGGTTCCAGGCATCTTCCGGGTCGGTTTCTGATATGTCGAATTCGGCTTCTTCCATCCCGCGCCGCAGGTACTCCTCCCGTTCCTGTTCTGGCAGTGCCTCCCATGCCCGGCGTTCGTCACCGTCCAGGAAGTCCGCCGGGTCGGCGCGCGCTGGTTCCCCGCGCCTTCCCGCCCTCCCCGTGCCGTCGTTTTCGGCGGTGGCCGTCCCCATGCGGGTCCTGGATTCCCGGATTCCCTGCCCGGACTCCCGGATTTCCCGCCCGGATTCCCGGAACGCACTTCCCCTCGCGGTGGAGAGCCATCTCCTCGTCTCCCTGATCCTCATGACGTCCCCCCTTCCCGTGCCTCCTCGTGGAAGTTCGTGGTGAACGCCCCGTAAAGCGGGTTGTCCCTTCGAATCTTCGCGTCAAACAAAAGCACCTTCTTGTTCCACACCATGACCCCCTCGCCCGGCCTTCCCGACGAGAGTGCCCGGAACTCCTTGTCGGAAAATTCCTGGATGGCCGCCAGGCTCTGCGCGTCCACGCCGCCCTGGTCGAGGAAGCACTTGTACGAGCAGTTGGAAAACAAATCCACGAGCGTCGGGCTCCGCAATGCCGCCGCCACGTTCTGCATGGCGATGGTCACGATCCCGCCGAACTTCCTGAACGTCATGACCGCGTCATAGAGCTGCCTCGCGCTCCCCGGCTTTTCCGAGACGACCTGCCCCTCGTCCACGATGAGGTGCGTCGCCCGCTGGAACTGCTTGTTGTAGTCCATCCTCTGCGAAAGGTAATGCAGGAACGTCACCATGATGGCCTCCCAGTTGTTTTCCGGCACGTTCGCCATCCCGATGCCCACCAGCCGCCGGTCCGTGCGGATGTTCGACGGCCTCGAGAGCATGTCGCAGCTCCCTTCCGTGTATTCCTCCAGGCAGTTGTAAATGGCCCGCACGATTTCCTCGTCGTGCGTGTTGTCCACCTTGGAAAGTTCCTTTTTCACCTCTTCCCTAAGCCACGAAAGCGTCGGTTGCCGCCCGCCCCCCTTTCGCCGCGCGGCCTCCGAGAACATCCGCTCCGTGCAGCGGCTGACCACCGCGTCATGCTCCTGCGTCACGCGGATGTTTTTCATCGACGCGGCGCAGAGGGTCTTCGCGTATTCCGTCTGCCTCGCCACGAACTCCCGCCACACGGTGGCCGTCCCCTTCCACACCTCCGGCGGCACCTCGAAACCGTTCAGGTACGTCCCGCTCTTCGGGGTCAGGTCGAAATACGCCCCGCCGAACTGCCCAATCACGTCCTGGAACTCGTTCTGCGGGTCGATGACGAAGATGTCGTCGTCCGTCGCCACCAGCGTCTGGGACAGTTCCGTCAGCTTGATGTACATCGACTTCCCGCTCCCGGTATGCCCCACGACGAGGCCGTGCGGGTTCGGGAGCCGCTTCCGGTCCGCGACGATGAACCGCCACGTCGTCCGGTTCATCCCCAGCATCTGCCCGCCGGGCTCGGTCACGTCCTGCGCGTGGTACGGCTGGAACGCGACCAGCGACGAGGTGAGCAGGAAGCGCATGCAGTCCACGTGCCGCCCGCCGATGGGGAGCGCGGTGTTCCACGCCTTCAGCTGCCGGTAGTCGCAGGTCTCCAGGATGACCCCCTCCTTGCGCCCGGCCGCCACCGCCTCGCCGACCCTTGCGGCCAGCGTGTCCTCGTCCGGTGCGGTGACCACCACGAGCAGGTTCATGAAGTACCCGCTCTCGTCGTTCGAGTCCACGTTCCGGATGTAGTCCCCGATTTCCTTCTTGCGCTTCAGCTTCGTCGGCGAGGGCTGCATGGCCGGGATGCCCGCCTTCTGCTTCTTCTCCATTTCCTCCGCGATTTCCCGCTCGTTATTCATTTCCACGGCGGACAACTTGTCGCCGACGACCTCCGCCTCCACCGGTGCCAGGTCCATCGTCACCAGCGACGGGTACGACGTGCCGGAAAGGCTCCGGATCACGCTGTCCGAGTCAATCGTCTTTCGGTACTTGGACGCGTAGAGGACGGACACGTGCGTGTCGCCCATGACCATGAAGTTCTTGTACGTGCGGATGCTCCTCGGCATCACGTCGTTTTTCCAGTTCCCGCGCCCGTCCTCCGGGCCGTGGAGGAATTCCTGCTCCGCCTCCCTTCCCGGCTGGATGACGGACTGCAGCGTCCCGAGGCGTTCCGCCGCGTCCATGCGTCGGATCTCGCTCCCCCATCCCTCGAACGCGTACGCCAGGTTCCCCTCCAGCGCGTTGAAGTACACCCGCGCGTCCGTCTCCGAGTCCGCCCGGCATGTGACCGTCAGGTAACGCATGATACGCACCCCGGGGTTCGCGTCCTCCAGGTTGTCCTCCTGCCACCTGCGGATTCCCTCCGCGATTTCCGGGTATTCTTCCCCGTTCCTCTCATTCCGGATGGATGCCAGGAACTCGCCCGTGTCCTGGTACTGGTTCGCCAGCGTGATCTTGAACTCCGTGTCCATGGAATTTAAAAACGTCATCAGCTCCGTTAAAAACTTCCGCTTCTCCCCCTCGTTCTTGTTGGCGTAGTTGACATCCTCGAACACGTAGCACCTGTCGTATACCGCCTGTCTGCCCTTCGGCTCGATCTTGAACGTCCCGTTCTTGTACGCCCTGTCAACATTCAGTGCCTCCCGCACGTTGCGCGGCAGCCTGCAGATTGACTGCGTCTTCTTCCGCCTCGCGGCGAACGCCTGGTTCCCGTTGAATACTGCCATTTCATACCTCGCTTTCTTTCATTCTTGTCGTCTTTCCCTTGCTTCTCGTCATTCGATGCCGCTTTTTTTCATCCGGCGTCGTTTTTTCATCTTCCCTTGTTCTTCCCCCGGCGGTTCCTTCCCGCCGATCTCGTGGTGAACGTCCTTCGTTCCCCCTTCCGTTCCCCGGCCTCGAACCCGAGCCTTCCCGTCCTCAGCGTGTAAGCCATTTCCTTCGCCGCCTCCTTCAGGTTCATCCCCTGGAACTTGGCAACCCCGAGCGCGACGACGGGAATCATCACCGGGAGTCCCGCGTACACGCACTTCCCGGGCGGCAGGCCCGTCACTTTCCATGTCGCGTATGCCGCCAGCGCGGCAGCCGCGAAGGCCGCCGCCGCGTACGCGCATTCCCTGGCCGTCAGACCGAAAAACAGGGTCGGCTTGTACGCCGTCTCGAAATCCTTGTTCATGTCTAGTTTCATTCGCTGTCACCTCCCTTCCGTTTTGTTTTGCCCGTTTCCCGCGTCACAGCCCGAACGCCCGGTTCATCAGTGCCGACGCGCCCTTCACCGATGACGTCATCAGTATCATGTAGACGAGCGAGTGCATCGCCTGGACGAACCCGTCGAAATACTGCGTGACCGGCCCCGCCGGGAGGCTGACGCCCGCCACCAGCCGTCCCGTGATGGACATCACCAGCGCGATGGCCACGATTTCGAACACGTTGGACAAAAACGTCCTGACCCACGCGTACCCGTTGTGTTCCAGCTCCCGCCCGCCGACGATGAGCGGCATCGCGATGGGGTAGAACAGCACCAGCAGGTAGAGCTTCACGTACCGCCCGTAGAGCGTCAGGAATATCATGACGGCGCACACCACGGCCACCACGAAGTAGCCGAGCCCCAGGATCCACCAGAAGAGGTGCGACCCGATGTCCGCGTCGGACGTGTAGAACGCCGGTGCCTGGAAGGTGAGCGCCCTCCCGGCCAGCCCGCCCGCCATGGTGAAGAACGTCTGCATCAGTTCCAGCCCCGCCTGCATCAGGACGTTCACCGCCACCAGGCGGATGAGCGTCTCCACGCACGCCTCCAGCGTGACCTGCTCCCTTAGGTTCGTCACCGACCGGCACATGCCGATTAGAAACGACAGGTTCACGAGCAGCACGCCGATTCCCAAAACCCACGGGTACAAGGTTTCCGTCACGAACTCCCACGTCTCGGGCGAGAACCCCTGCGGGGTCTGCGTGATGATGCCCGTGCACAGCCCCATGATCCAGTTCCACACCCATTCCGCCATGGAGAAGAACGGCCCGTAGAATAGGTCGCTGATGAAGGAGAGCACGTCCCCCGTCATCCCGCGCCACCCGCCACGGCGTTACGGATCAGCGGGATCAGCTGCGGGGCGATAATCGCCACCAGCCCGCTCGCCACCCGCTTGAACGCCATCGACTGCGAGCCGCCGTCCTGCGTGTTCAACGCCTGCGCCCACTCGAACAGCCCCCACAAAAGCAGCAACGCGCCCACCGACTGCACGATGGCCGAAATGATGTCGTATATCACGTTGAACCCGTTCGTCACGATGTCCGTCGCGTTCACCGGCATGCAGACGAGAAGCGGGGTCATCATGGCCGTCACCAGCGCGGCCTTCCACATGTCGCGCCAGCCGCTTCCCGCCCTTGCCTTGCCCTTTCCGTCCCATGTCCTTCTTTCCTTGGTTTTCCCTTGTCCTTTTACCATGCATCTGTCCGTCCTTTCCTTTTTTGTCTTATTCCCTTTTTTCATCCCGAAAGCCATGTCAGTCGCCCCCGATCCTTAGCACCCCCGCGCCGACGTACACCGCCGCCAGGGCCACGAGCCCGCCCGCCAGGAACGCCAGCGGGGTCGCGTACGCCCCGATTGCCCCCAGCGCGATTGTCCTCACCAGCACGCCGGCCGCGACGCCCAGTGCCACCGCCAGCACCACCAGCACCTTCGTCTTCCAGTTGCTTCTTCTCATTTCCATCGTCCTCCTTGTCTTCTTGGTTGTCTTGGTCGTACTTCCGTCCCACTAGATTCCGTATGATACGGGGAAGCCGCCACGCGGCTCCCCCCATCCTTCATGTCCGTCCGCCGCCTCGCCGGGCGGCGGCCTCGCGGCGGGGCGTGCGCCCCCGTGGGCGGCAGCCCCCCGCTTCTTCTTGCGTTCCGTGCGGCGACGCTTCTGCGTCCTGCGCGCCCGCGCCGTCACTTTGTCCCGCCGGCCCCGTTTTCACCGGCCGCGCCGTCCTTGTCGTTTTTCCCGTCGGGCGTGTTTTCCGTCTCCGGGTTTCCCGGCTTCCCTCCTTTCCTCCCGCGTTTCCACGCGTAAGCCCCGCCGGCCAGTGCCGCGAGAGAGCCCGCCATCAACGCCGCCGCGAACGGCAGAGCGTTTCCTTCGTCCCCCGTTTTCGGGACGGGCGGTTTCTCGGGTTCCTTGATTTCCACCGTCTGACCGTCATCCTCGATGTCCGCGTGCACGGCCACCTCGTCGTCTTTCACGTACAGGCTTTCAAAGGCGACCACCTTGTGGCCTGCAAGACCTCTCGCGTCGAACGTGAATTCCACCGTCACGCTCCCGTCCTTTTCTTTCGGTGTGAAGCTCGCTTCCGATGTCACTTTCCTGCCGCCGACGAACAACTCCCTGCCGGTCGCCTTATCCATCAGGACACCCTTCACCGTGTATTCCTGGCCGACGACTAAGTTCTTGTACGCCACCGTGTCCACGATGGTCACCTTCCTTGCCGCCACGGCCTCGTGCGTCTTCGTCTCCTTGTCCACCGCCGTCGTGCCGATTTCCGGTTCGGGGAATTCCACCGTCTGGTCATCATCCTCGATGTCCGCGTGCACGGCCACCTCCACGTCCTTCACGTGCAGGCTTTCAAAGGCGACCACCTTCGTCCCTTCAAGCCCCCTCGCGTCGAACGTGAACGTGACGTCCACGCTTCCGTCCTTCTCTTCCGGTGTGAACCTCGCCTCCGATGTCACTTCCTTGCCGTCAACGAGCAGTTTTTCGCCCGTCGACTTGTCCATCAGCGTGCCCTTCACCGTGTACTCGTGGCCGATGACCAGGTTCTTATACTTCACGGTGTCGACGATGGCCACTTCCTTCGTGGCCGCCGCCTCGTGCGTCCCCGTCTCCGCGTTCACCGCCGTCGTGCCGATTTCCGGCTCGGGGAACTCGACCGTCTGATCCTCGTCCTCGATGTCCGCGTGTACGGCCACCTCCACGTCCTTCACGTGCAGGCTTTCAAAGGCGACCACCTTCGTCCCTTCAAGCCCCCTCGCGTCGAACGTGAACGTGACGTCCACGCTCCCGTCCTTCTCTTCCGGCGTGAACCTCGCCTCCGATGTCACTTCCTTTCCGTCAACGAGCAGCTTTTCGCCCGTCGCCTTGTCCATCAGGACTCCCTTCACCGTGTACTCGTGGCCGGTGACCAGGTTTTCATACCTCACGGTGTCGACGATGGTCACTTCCCGCGTGGCCGCCGCCTCGTGCGTCCCCGTCTCCGCGTTCACCGCCGTCGTCCCGATTTCCGGCTCCGGGAACCTGACCGTCTGGCCGTCGTCCTCGATGTCCGCGTGCACGGCCACTTCCACGCCTTTCACGGAAACGCTCTCGAACGCGACCACCTTGTGGCCCGCAAGCCCGCTTGCGTCGAACGTGAACGTGATGTCCACGCTTCCGTCCTTCTCTTCC
>Ga0137310_100838_pt1 | contig 20506 bp, 19 predicted proteins | sample NAcewiD2O_June_2_FD_97183 | JGI IMG/M metagenome (GOLD analysis project Ga0137310, IMG submission 97183) | Mouse cecal microbial communities from Vienna, Austria - N-Acetylglucosamine amended D2O_June | ecosystem: Host-associated > Mammals > Digestive system > Large intestine > Cecum | place...
TTGTACATTCGGCCTTGTCACAGGTATACAAAATGGTGTGCTGCAATTTGCCGAAGGTATTGAAGTCTCTGACCTGTTCAGCACAGGCACATTTACGGGAAAACGTGTGTTTGAGAATGGCGGGCTGACGTTTAACCGTTTAGGTGATACCTACACGCTCACTTCCGTAAGCGTAGATGGTGCGGCTCTTACCGGGCTGGACAGATTCAGCCATCCCGGCCAATATGATGGAATACAAAACAAGAAAAAGATCTGGACGAACCATTTCTGGCCAATGGATAGTTTCCCCAATCCAGATGGCGACGGCCTATTTGGCAACCCGGAAAACATCCGGTATTTTAGAGAAATAGGTGACTGGACTAAGATGCCAACCAGTGACAACGGTATAGCCCACAACAGCTATTTTGCCATGCATAGCACGATAGAATTTGACCTGACGGCAAATTATGCTGGCCCGCTGGAGTATCTGTTCTTTGGCGATGATGACATGTGGGTGTTCCTGACCGACCCAACTGGGAATTCCCAGTTGATTTGCGATATCGGCGGCGTACACCGTTCAGTGGGCGAGTATGTAGACCTGTGGAACTACATTGAGCAGGGGCATTCCGGCGGCTACAAACTGGATTTCTACTACACCGAGCGCGGCGCTTCCGGCTCTACCTGCTGGATGCAGTTTACACTGCCCTCTGTCCATGGCGGCACCACAACGGTGGAGGAAGCCTACACGCAGTTGAAGATAGAGAAGAAGGTGGAGGGGCTGACAGTTGGAGGGAACCTGTCCTCTGGCGGCTTTGACATCAGCCAGCTTCCCAGCCATGATGAGGAATTCATCTTCAACTTAAAGCTGACTACAGCCGACGGCGGCAGGCTGCCGGACGACTACTCCTATGCCAAGTATAACGCCGACGGCCAGCCTGTTGTAGACGGCGGCGGCATACTGGACAAAGACATGGTGCTGCATAGCGGCGCGGACTTCACCCTGAAAAACGGCGAGTATATCATCATCAACATGCTGCCGGATGGAACTAAGTATACGGTTACAGAAAACCGGGAGAAGGTTTCCGGCGGGCTGGAAGAGGTGAAGGATGATAACGGCAATGTTACGGGGTATAAGATAAAGGAAAAAGACCCGGATAACGATTACCTCTGCTCTGCCTATATAACGCAGCATAACAAGGAAATCGGACAGATGGTGCAGGGCGAGCCGACAGACTTTGGCAGAGACACTGACAGAACTATGTCGGGCCAGGTACACCTTGGGGAAACAGACGACAAAATCCAGGTTGTCACCTATGTGAATACCATTTATGCTTACGAGCTGCCGAAAACAGGCGGCGGAGGCGCACAAGGATATATTTGGGCAGGCGCGGCGCTGTTAAGCGCGGCAGGGCTGGCCCTGGTATATAAAACTTCTCGGAGGCGGGGGAAGGAGGGTGTGCAAAAGTCTTAAAAACCAATGCAAACCTATTATATAGAAATAAGAAAGGAAATGAGCGTATGAAATCTATGAAAAAGTTCTTAGCACTTGCCCTGGCGCTGGCCCTGTGCTTTGCTATGGCCATCCCGGCGATGGCAACAGAGGGTGAAAATGTTGCGGCAGGTAAAACGCAGACCTTAACCCTGGAGAATCCCACCCCGGGCCACACCTACAGCGTTTACCAGATTTTCACTGGTGATGTTGGAACAAAAGATGGGAAAGATGCTCTTGCCAACATTAAGTATGGCGTAAACTTTGGCGGCTTTGATGCCGATGCTCTGCAGACTGCTGGCACTGCAGTTGACAGCAGCGTTACAGACGCAATTTTGGGTGCTGGCGAAGGCTTTGCCAGCGACCTGCTCGCAGCCCTCCGGGATAAGGAGAAGCCTTATAAGACCATGGGCCCGGCAGAAGAGGGCAACCCTTTAACAGTTGAGGTAGAAACTGGCTATTATCTGATTGTTGACAACGGAAGTGACGCTGATGATACGGTTTCTGCTTTGATGGTTCAGATTATTGGCGACACCAGCGTAAAGACCAAGACAACTGACACCACCATGGATAAGACTGTGGAGACTGTGAACCCGGGCGAATTCACTGACGACGCAGGCCACACCATTGGCGAAGTCTTCCAGTTTAAACTGGAGGCTAAAATTCCTGTAGCCCAGCTTTCCAGCTTTGACAAGTACATGATCCGTTTCAAGGATACTATGTCCGATGGCCTGACCTTCGTGAAAATTAACAGTGTTCAGGTTGAAAACGGCGATGAAATTTCTGCAGATGGCTATAAGTTCAAGTATACAAATAAAGAGTACGAGGCATTGGATCAAGAGCCTGAAATCAAGGCCGGCGTTTCCTTCACTGTAGAAATTGAAAACCTGTTTGATTTCATTGGCGAGAAGGATTGGCCTACAGTTACAGACGAGGACACTGGGCTTGAGTATGTAAAAGTTGTTCTCACCTATGATGCATATCTGAACGAGAACGCCATCGTAATGGGCACTGGCACAGGGGAAGGTGGCACCGTGCTTGGTAATGACAATGCCAACAAGAACACAGGTTCTCTTGACTTCACCAGGAACCCTGATGACGAGGGAACAGGCAGCACCACGCCGGACGAGACTTATGTATTCACCCTGCAAATTGACGGCACCAAGTATAAGGACGAAATTGGTGATAAAAACCTGCTCGAAGGTGCTGGCTTCACACTGTACTATGCAGAGCAGGATGGCGATAAGTGGACAAAAGGCGAGGCCATAAACTTTAAGAAAAACGACAAGGGCGATTTCGTGGTTTATACTGGAAATGAAACAGAGGGTGTAACCAAGGAGATTAAAACTGGGACAGACGGCAAGTTTGTCTTTAACGGCCTTGGCCCTGGCAACTATATCCTGAGCGAGACTACTGTGCCTGAAGGCGGTTACAACAGATCCGCTGATATTCTCATTACTGTAACAGAGGGTGAAAAGGATCCGGATACCCATACTATCACCTGCACAGTCACAAAGAAGTATATTGGCAACGAGGATGTTACAGACGAGGACGCTGACAAGCTGAACCAGGACGCTCCTGTAGCTGGCGACGGCGCTGCTATTCAAGTTGTCAACAAGACCGGCACCCTGCTGCCCAGCACCGGCGGCATCGGCACCACCATTTTCTACGCTGTTGGCGCTGCGCTGGTGGTTGGCGCTGGCATCCTGCTATTTGTAAAGAAGCGCATGGGTTCCAAGGGCTAAGCCCAGTGCTCTTGAAAAAGAGCGCACCAAATTACACAGATAACTGATTCGTTTTATCCCCGCTGTCATTGGCGGCGGGGATAAACATCAGTAAGGAGAGCCTTGCATATGGCAAAATGGTTGAAAAAAAATATGATCAATATATTTTTAGCCGTTGTGATTCTTGCAGGGCTTTGCTTACTGCTGTATCCCACTTTCAGCGACTGGTGGAACTCCCTGCACCAGTCCCGGGCCATCGCCTCCTATGTGGAGACGGTGGAAGGCATGTCCCAGGAGGAAATGGACGCCCTGCTGGAGGAGGCCCGGGCCTACAACGAACGGTTGTGGGACAAGGGCAACCGCTGGATCCCCTCCCCCCAGGAGGCGGAGGAGTACCGCAGTCTTTTAGATGTGTCGGGCACCGGCATTATGGGTTATGTAAACATACCTGTGATAGACGTGAGCCTGCCCATATACCATGGCACTGACGAGGCAGTTTTGCAGGTTGCCAGCGGCCACATTGAGGGTACCAGCCTGCCGGTAGGCGGGGCGGATACCCATGCCGCCATTTCCGGCCACAGGGGCCTGCCCTCTGCCAAGCTTTTCACTGATCTGGATAAGCTTTCTGAGGGCGACATCTTCACCGTCACAGTCCTGGGCCAGGTGCTTACATACCAAATTGTGCAAATCCGCATTGTCCTCCCGGAGGACACCTCGGAGATGGAGCTGTACCGGGGGGAGGATTACTGCACCCTGCAAACCTGCACCCCTTATGGCGTCAATACCCACCGCCTGCTTTTGCGGGGCAAGCGCATTGGCGACGTGAAGGAAGCGCTGATTGCGGCGGCAGAGGCTGTGCGGGTGCCCACCTATGTGGTAATTCCCGCTGTGGGCGTCCCCATGCTGTTCATCCTGCTTGCCATCCTGCTGATTTTCTATAAGCGCCGCCCCCGCCTGACAGCGGAGGATTTGCGGGACCCCTTTAAGCGCAAATAGCGGCGGCTTTCCCTAGCCTTTCAATCCCAAAGGAGGAATTTGCCCATGAAAAAGAAATGGATCCGGGCGGCTGGCGTCCTGGCGGCGGCCCTGTGCCTGCTGCTGGCCCTGCAAATGCTGGCAGGCGCCGCAGGGCCTTGCTCCCTTACCGTATACCCCTGCGACCCGGCTAAGTCGGAGGAGATGAAGGATTTGCTGGAGCCAGCCCCTGACGGAAGTTCTTCCCTGCTGGTTTTCGATTTATACAAGGTGGCGGACATGAGCCGTTCCCCTTCTTTTGATACCTACGATTTCACCCCCGCAGAGGATTTCCCGGAGGTGGAAATTCAGGACGACATCACCAGCGAGGGCTGGCGGGAAATTGCCCAGAATGCGGCGGAAAAAATTTTCTGGCAGGACGGCAAGCTGCGGGATGTGCTGGAGATAGAGCCGGTGAAAAGGGATATGCCCCTGGGCGGCGAAACCCAGTGTACAGGGCTGGAGCCTGGGGTCTACCTGGTGATTGCCCATAAGCTGGGGGAGGATTATAAGGATTATGTGACAGAAAAGGCCGGCAGCCTGGTTACCCAGTTCCAGGGCAGCCAGAACCTGTACACCTTCATCCCGGAGGTTATCACCCTGCCCAGCAAGGAGGCAGATGAGAACGGGGTCATCAATGCCGCTAATCCCGGCGAGTGGCTGGAGGACGTGACAATATACCTGAAGCCCGGCATAAACGATGCCCTGGGATCCATCACCATCACCAAAAACCTGCGCTCCTTTGCCGGAAAGGCCAACACCTTTGTGTTCCATGTGAAGGCCACCCGGGATGGCAAGCTGGTGTATGACAAGGTGGTTTCCCTGGACTTTACAGAGGCAGGCACAAAAACCCTCACTCTCACAGATTTGCCTGTAGGCTCTGTTGTGACGGTAGAGGAAATCTATTCAGGGGCAAGCTGCACGCTGGTGCCGGAGGGCTGCTCCAGCCCGGCGGATCCCACCGTGACCCTGGAGGAAATCCTGGAGTTTGTGTTTACAAACGATATGGACGGCCCCAACCAGGGCCATGGCATCCAGAACCATTTCACCTATGGGCCGGACGAGGAAGGCAAGCTGGGCTGGCACCTGACAAAATCTGAAATCAATGGGGGAGGGGAGACGTGATGAAAAAGGCTTCCATTTGCGCGGCCCTTTTGGCGGCGGTGCTGACTGTGTGCGCTTCCCTGCCGGCGGCGTGGGGATATTTCACTACCTATACCCAGGCAAAAGGCGGCTATCCCCTGTACCTGGGCCAGGAAACGGAAATCCACGAGGATTTTTCTGACTGGACTAAGCACGTTACCATTGAAAACACCTCCGAGCTGTCCCCTGTCTTTGTGCGGGCCAGAGGCTTTACAGACGGCAGCCACAGCCTTACCTACAGCGCCCCGGAGGGCGGCTGGCATGAGGAGGAGGGCTGGTGGTATTATGACACCATTTTGCAGCCTGGGGAAACCACCAAAACCCTGGATGTGAAGATAAGCTTCCCTGCTGGCGAGGAGCCGGAGGAGGGAGACGAGTTCAACGTGGTGGTAGTGTATGAATCCACCCTGGTGCTGTATGACGAGGACGGCAATCCTTACGCCGACTGGAGCAATGTGCTTGCCAGCTATGAGGAGGGGGCCTGAGTATGAAAAACAGAAGGAGGAAGGCGCTGCCCATCGGCACCCTGCTGATGTTCATTGCCTCGGCGGCCCTGCTGCTCACCAGCAGCATTGGCAGTGCCCAGGCGGCGCTGACCTATTTTTCGGAAACCTATAAATCCCAGGTGGAGCTTTACAATATCGGCGTGACGCTGGTGGAAAACGGCCAGGACGTGGCCTACCGGAATTACGGCAATGAGGCTGACGGCAACTGGGAGGAGAGCGGCAGCGGGCTTTTGGGGAACATGCTGGCAGAAGGGGAAACCCTGAAGCTGGGCAAGGCGTATCCGGAGGAGCTGACTGTGCGCAACAGCGGGAAAATTGACGAATTTGTGCGGGTGAATATTTACCGGTACTGGGTGAAGGGCGAAAAAGAGGAAAAATGCCAGGAGCTTTCCCCAGAGCTTATTAAGCTGGAGCGGGCAAATGAGGATTTATGGATAGAGGACGAAACTGCCACCACAGCGGAACGGCTGGTGCTGTATTATACAGAGCCGCTGGCTGCCGGGGAGGTTGCCCTGCCCTTCAGCAAAACCCTGACCATTGACGGCGGGGTGGCGAAATTTGTGACAAAGGAAACCCTGCAGGTGGACGGGAAAACCGTAACCCGCACCACCTATGATTATAACGGCGTGGAATTCCGCCTGGAAGTGGAAGCCAACGCCGTACAGACCCACAACGCTGAGGACGCGATTATCAGCGCCTGGGGCCGGGATGTGGATGTGCATCCCAATGGCAAGCCCCTGCGCCTGGGCTAAAGGAGGAGGGAAGGCATGAAGCGACTTGCAAAACCCATGCTGGCAGGGCTGTTCGCGGCCCTGTGCCTGTGGGCTTTCTGCCTGCCGGCTGGGGCTATAGACAGCCAGCAGGACGAGGATTGGTACCTCACCTTTACAAAGGACAAGAAGATGTCCGGCAATTTTGATTCCGGCAGTATCAGCAAGCTGGTGCAGGGTATGCAGCCCGGGGATTCCAGCGATATTGTCATTAACCTGCGCAACGAGAGCAGCAAGGCCACCAACTGGTATATGCTCAACGAGGCCATCACCTCCCTGGAGGACGGCACTGTGGCAGAGGGCGGCGCCTATACCTACCGGCTCACCTATACAGACAGGGCCGGAAAGGTGAATGTCCTTTTTGACAGCGAAACAGTGGGCGGCGAAACAGACGGTGTAACCTCTGAAAAAGAGGGGCTGCACCAGGCCACTGATTCCATGGAGGACTTCTTCTATCTGGACACCCTGCAAACCGGGGATACAGCCAAGGTAGAACTGCATGTGGCGCTGGACGGGGAAACCCAGAACAATCTGTACCAGAATACCATTGCGGACGTGGAACTGGAGTTTGCGGTGGACGAGGTGAACGACAACAACACCAGCAGCCGCAACCAGGTTGTGAAAACCGGCGATGAAACCAACCTTTTGCCCTTATATGCCCTTATGGCGGCCAGCGGCATCCTGCTGCTGATTATTGCCTGCTTCAGCGTGAAAAAGAAGCAGGAAGGCGGAGAGGAGGGCAGCCGGCATGAAAGGTAAATCCATTCTTTTCAGGCTTCTTTCTGTCCTGGGGGCTTTCTGCCTGGCCTGCGCCTGCACGCTCCCTGCCCTGGCGGCAAAGCCCCAGTATATCTATACGATCCGCGTTTTCGCTGGGCAGCAGGGGAAAATCAACGGGGGAAACATGATAACGGAGAAAAAGGCCGCGGGGGAGCGCGTGAACCTGCGGGATTATTCCGTTACCCTGGATAATGACAGCAAATATTATATAAAAGGCTTCCGGGAAAGCGGCAAAGGCACAGAGGAAGTGTTGGGTGTTGGCAACAGGCTTTCCACCTTCCTGGTGACAAGGGATCAGGACTATGTGGTGGCCTATGGCTTAAAGGGCGACATGGTGGAATACACTGTGAATTTCCAGGACGCCCAGGGCAATACCCTGGCCCCCAGCGAAACCTATATGGGCAACGTGGGGGATCGCCCTGTGGTGGCCTACCTTTATATAGAGGGCTATCAGCCCCAAAGCTATAACCTGACCAAAACCCTGTCATCCAACCCCATGGAAAATATCCTCACCTTTGTGTACACCCGGATAACCCAGCCCAGCACCACGCCGAGCGGCGGCGGTACAACGGTGATACCTCCTTCCGGCCCCGGGGCCACTGTCATCACCCCGGCAGACACGCCTGACACCGACGAGGATGAGGAGGCAGAGCCTTCCTCTGCCCCGGAAGAGGAGGAGTCTGAACCCTCCTCTGAGGCCCCTGCGGAAATCCCGGAGAATCCTGTGCCCGAGGCCCAGCCGGAAGAGCCGCCGGAGCTGATAGACATTGATGAAGGCGAGGTGCCTTTGGCCAATGCAGGCGAGGGCTTTAAGCCCTCCCAAATGGAGCTGCAGTCGGAAGGGAAGCTGTTCTGGCAAAATATCCCCCTGTGGACAAAGATTACAGTCGGGGTGCTGGTGCTGGGCGCCATTGCTACTGGCCTTTGGTTCCTGCTGTTTTTCCGGCGGGACAGGGAGGAAGTTTCCATGGAAGATGAGCAGCTATGAGTAAAAAAATAATTGCCCTGCTGTGCAATGTGCTGGGCACGCTGATATTGGTGCTGGTGATAGGCCTAAGCCTTGCCGCCACGCTCCCACGCCTGCTGGGCTATGAGATTTACCACATTGTCACCGGCAGCATGGAGCCGGAAATCCCTGTGGGCAGTGTGATATATGTCTCCCCCGTCCCGGCTGAGGAAGTGGGGGAAGGGGAAATCATCGCCTTTTGGCGGGAGGACGCAGTGGTGGCACACCGGGTGCTGGAAAACAATATAATCGAGGGCCAGCTTGTCACCAAAGGGGATGCCAATGAGCAAAAGGACATCGACCCGGTAGCCTACAGGGAGATGATAGGCCGGGTAGAGCGGCATTTCCCTTACCTGGGCGCCATGCTGGTGCTGTTTTCCACCACAGTGGGCAAAATATACGTGATATGCTTTGCCGCCTGCGGGGCCATGCTGAACATACTGGGAGGCAGGATACGCCAGCGGGCCAGGGAGAGCGGCGAAGCGGAGGATTACCGATAGAGAGCTTCCGGCGTGAAAAATAAAGGGAAGGAACGGTGCTGGGCGCAAAGGGCTGTTTTTCACAGTCTTTTGCGCAGGTTCCCTATGGCGGTACATAAAAAACAGAAGAAAGGAACGGTACCGGGCACAAGGGGCTGTTTTAAATGGCCTTTTGTGCGAAACCTGTATCGCATGGCGATGTATGGGGAGAAAGCTGAAATGGATTGCGGTGGCGGCTCTGCTGCTGGTGTTTGCAGGTTCAGGCGGGGCTGTGTTAGTGGCCCAGCAGCGGTATGCCAAAAGCCAGCAGGTATATGCCAAGGCCGCGGAGGAATTTACAACACAGGGAAAACAGGCGGATAGCGCTAAAACAGGCAGCGGGGGCCAGTCCCAGACAGATGGGGAAGGCCCCCTAACCCCGTTTACAGTGGATTTTGAAAAGCTTCAGGGGATAAACCCCCAGGTGGTGGGATGGATTTACTGCGAGGGTACGAAAATCAACTACCCGGTAGTGCAGGGGGACGACAACGAATATTACCTGCATTACAGCTATGAAAAGCTGGAGGACAACTGCGGGGCCATCTTTGCAGACGCCCAGACAGCCCCGGACTTTGCAGACTCCAACACAGTGCTGTATGGGCACAACATGAACGACGGATCTATGTTCGCGGGGCTGGAGCTTTGGCGGGAGCAGAGCTATTATGAAGAGCACCCTGTTATGTGGCTGCTCACCCCCACCACAGACTATCGGGTGGTGCTGTTCAGCGGCCACACAGTGTCTGCCTATGGGGATGTATACTCCATTTTCCGGGCGCCCATGCCGGAGTTTACCCAGTATCTGGAGGAAAACCTGGCGCTGTCGGACTTTGATGCCCGGGTGGGCGAAATGGATCCCAACGGGCGCTATGTGGTGCTTTCCACCTGCGCTTACGATTTCGAGGAGGCCCGCTATGTGGTCCATGGCAAACTGGAGCCTGTAGGCCCTCACGGACGGGGGTGGTAACGTTCCATGGGACGGAAGATTGCAGGGCTTTTGGCCCTCCTTTTGCTGCTGAACCTGTGGGGGTGCGTCACCCAGGCCGGCATGGATCCGGAGCTGCCAGAGGAACCGGCTTCCCAGGAGGCTGATTCCCGCCCGGAGGAAAGCGCCCCAGAGGATTTCACTCCTTACCAGGCCCCGACTTTTGCAGATTCCGCTTTCCACAGCGAACAGGCCCAGGGGGAAAGCGGGGTGCTGCTGGATCTTTCCGCCACAGCCCAGGGGTATGTGGGGGTTTCCGCCCAAGGGGAAGGCAGGCTGAAATTCCAGGTGCTGCAAGGGGAAACGACATACACGTACAACATCGGCTCTGACGGCACGCCTGCCATCCTGCCCCTGCAAAGCGGGGACGGGGACTATACCTTCCGGGTGATGCAGGAGGTGACAGAGGGCAAATACGCCAAGCTCTATGAGGCAAGCGCTTCTGTGGCCCTACAGGATCCCTTCCAGCCCTTCCTGCGGCCCAGCCAATATGTGCCCTATGGGGAAAACTCTGCCTGTGTGAAAAAGGCAGGGGAAATTGCCTCCGGGCAGGCAGACGCTTTAGGCGTGGTGGACGCAGTGCTGGGCTACATCTGCGAAAGCGTCACCTATGACAAGGAGCTTGCGAAAACGGTGGAGAAAACATATCTGCCGGATCCGGACAAAACCCTGGAAACCGGGACGGGCATTTGCTTTGACTATGCCAGCCTTGCGGCGGCCATGCTGCGCAGCCAGGGAATCCCCACGAAAATGGTGTTCGGCTATGTGCAGCCCGACGATTTATACCACGCCTGGAATATGTTCTACACCCACGAAAGCGGGTGGGTTTCCGTACAGTATGAGGTGGAATCCAACACCTGGAACCGGCTGGATCCCACCTTCTCCGCAAACAGCCAGGAAAGCGGGTTTGTGGGGGACGGAACAAACTATACAGACGTTTATTACTACTGACAGGCCCCTGCCAGGCGAAGGAGGAAGTTATGGGAAAAAGAAAGCTGGACGCGCTGGGAATCAGCGCTTTTTGCGAAAGCATGGCGATGATGCTGCAGGCGGGCATCCAGACAGAGGAGGCTGTGCAGCTTTTGCGCCAGGAAAAGGAAAAGCCCGGCCCTCTGGAACAGGCCCTTGCCCTGGTGCAGGGAGAACTGGAGCAGGGGGGAAGCCTTTCCGGCGCGCTGGAAAAAACCGGGATTTTCCCGGCCTATGCCTGCAAAATGGTGGCGGCGGGAGAGTCCTCCGGCAGGCTGGAGGATGTGCTCTTCCGTTTAAGCCGGTATTACGCCGGGCAGAAAACCATGTCGGAAAAGCTGCGCAGCGCCGTAACCTACCCTGCCGCCATGCTGGTGCTGATTATTGTGGTGCTGGTGCTGATGCTCACCATGGTGCTGCCTGCCTTCACCCAGGTGTATAACAGGCTTACAGGCAGCCTGGCCCATTCCGCCTACAGCTATATACAGTGGGCCTATGGCTTCTGCTGGGCGGCTTTAGGGGTGATGGTGCTGCTGGCGGCGGCCCTGCTTATAGGGCTTACCCTGTGGAACAGCAAAAAGCGCCCCTTAATAGAGGGGCTGCTCTATAAAATCCCTGTTACGAGGGACATCCTGCAAGAGCTGGGCATGTACCGTTTCACCTGCGCTTTGGCCACCTTCCTGGCCAGCGGCGAGGTGCAGGACATCGCCGTGATGGAGAGCCTGAAAATGACGGAGTGCCAGCCTGTGGAGGAAAAGGTGAAAAAGTGCATCCTCCGGATGGAGGAGGGCCACAGCATTGCCCAGTCTGCTTTTGAGGAACAGCTTTTCCAGCCGGTTTACGGGCGGATGCTGCTGGCAGGAGAGCGCAGCGGCAGCCTGGAGCCGGTGCTGTGGCGGCTGGCAGAGCTTTTAGAGGAGCAGTGCGGCGCCCGGACAGACCGCCTGGTGGGCGTGGTGGATCCCCTGCTTTCCGGCGTGCTGCTGGTGACAGTGGGCATCTCCCTGTTAAGCGTTATGCTGCCCCTGCTGGGCATTATGAACTCCATCGGCTAGGGGGCGGGCTATGTACATAGATAAAAAAAGGCGGCGCTGGCCCCTTGTGCTGTGCGGGATTGCCCTGGCAGCAGTTCTGGCGCTGGTTTTCTGGCAGGGAAGGGGGCTTTCCCGTCAGGAGATGGAGGAAGAAGGGGCGCAGGCTGTGAAAAACGCTGTGCGGCAAAGCGCCATGCAGTGTTATGCAGTGGAGGGGGCCTATCCTCCCACCCTGGAGCATTTGGAGGAAAATTATGGCTTGCAGATAAACCGGGAGGACTTTTACGTGGTGTATGATGTGTTCGCCGTAAACCTGCCCCCGGAGGTGACGGTGGTGCCACGTCCCCGGCAGGAAACAGGTTTTATTCCAAAATAGAATGATGAACAAACTGTTAAACATGGGAAAATTTGGCAAAAACCTGCCGTTTTGTAAACTGCTTGTAATCTTTTGTAATCATTTGTCATCTTTCAAAAACAGGCCGGAAGGGAGCTGGTACATGTGAAAAGGGGAAGCTTTTCCCAGGGGTTTTTCACCCTGGGCATAGCCGGACTGTTCCTGGCGGGATTTTTCCTGCTGGTCACCTTTGGGGCCGCCACCTACCGGGAAACAGTGGAGGGCCAGGGGGAGAACAACCGCACCCGGGCTTTGGTAAGCTATCTTTCCACCTGCCTGAAAGCAAACGACAGGGCAGGGGCGCTGTCCTGGGAAGCCTGCACAGAGCAGGACGGGCTGAACGGGGCGCTTTTGACCATTGCGGACGGAGACAGCGGCTATGCCCTGCGCATCTACCAGTGGGAGGGGCAGCTTTTGGAGGACTATGGCCCTGTGGACGGGCCTTTGCAGCCGGAGGATGCCCAGGTGCTGGGAGAGACGGCGCTTTTTGAGATTCAGGAAAGGGACGGGCTGGCCTACGTGGTGACAGACGGGGGGGAGGTGCCCCTGCGCCTGCGCAGCGGCCTTGTTTTGAGGTGTGGGAATGAATCGTAAACAGGGGATAACAGCTTTTTATATTGAACTGCTGGTGCTCATCCTGGTGTTCCTGGGCGTTATACTCACCCTCACCCGGATTTTCGCCTTTGCCAAAGAGGAGAGCGGGCAAGCCCAGGTACTCACCCGGGCGGTGTGTCTGGCGGAAAACGCCGCCGAGCTGGTGGGGGCGGCCCAAAGCCCCCAGGAGCTGCTGGCCCTTTTGAACCGGGGGGACAATGCCCAGCAGGAGGCTGACGGCGGCGTGCGGGCCTGGTACAGCAGGGATATGCAGCCCCGCTGGGACGGGGATTTCTGTGTGGATGTGTCCTGGCAGGAGGAGGGCAGGCTGGTGGAAAGCGAAATTGCCGTATACTGGCAGAACGGGACAGAGCCTGTGTACACCCTGCGCACCGGGGCCTATAGAGGGGGTGACGGGGCATGAAGCATATACCTGTCCGTTTAGGGCCGCTGGCCCTGCTGCTCACGGTGGTGGCCATCTGCATGACAGTGCTGGGCCTGCTCACCTTTTCCACTGCCCGGGCGGATCTGGCTATGGCGCAGAAGCTGGCGGCCTCTACCCAGCAGCGGTATGAGCTGGAGGCAGAGGGCCAGGCATTTTTGCAGGAAGCGGCAGAGGCGGCTGGCAAAGAGTTTGTGACAAAGGCAACAGGCGGTGTATCATATAAAATCTATGGATTTACGCAGGAAGCCTTGTCTGCGCTGGGGATGGAGAAGGACGAAAACGGGGTTTATTGGAAAGAACTGGGCCATGACAGCCAGACGCTGCGGATTGGGCTGGACTTTGCGGATGCGGCGGATCATGAGGAGAAAGGCTTTACAGTGGTCTGCTGGCAGTTTTCCCGGGAGTGGCAGGCGCCGGAGGAGATTGGCGGCCTGTGGGCGGGAGAATGAGGCTGGCGCGGAATCTCCATGATTTAGGGAGTGTCTGAACCATGCATTTTATATCTACGGCGCAAGTCCATGGGGCTTTGCCCCACACCCCACAACCCCTTTTAAAAAAGGGGTTGATCCTAAAACTAATTTCTTGCATTTGTTAAATTCCATTTAAAACTCTGTGTTTCAGCCACTCCCATGATTTTGAGCGTATTTACAAAAAGGCAGGCAGATGGTATAATAACCGCAGAGCGGTTATTATACTTGATTTTCAAATTGCCCCGCCCAGTTCTTCCCTTCGGTCAGACGGGCGATGGGCAGTACCAACGCGCTTTGCGCTTATGGTATAATAACCTGTGAGGTTATTATACCATTCTTTTTGCCCTGCGGAGGATCTCAAAGAGTTGGAGGAGGAAAGGATAAACACTATGGACATACAGGAGCTTTTAGAGAGGGCGTGTAACGAGCAGGCGTCAGACATCTTTCTGGTGGCGGGCCTGCCCATTACCTTGAAAATAAAGGGGCACCAGGAGCGCTGGGGGGAGGGCTTCTGCAAGCCTGCGGACACCCAGCGGTTTGTGGAGCAGATTTACACCGTTGCCAAGCGGGAGGACACCCACCTCTGCCGGGGTGAGGACGATGACTTCTCTTTTGCCATTGGAGGCCTGGGGCGCTTCCGGGTGAATGTGTTCCGGCAGCGGGGCACGCTGGCGGCTGTGATACGGCTTATTCAGTTCGGCCTGCCGGATCCGGCGGCTTTGGGTATCCCGGAGGAGGTGCTGTCCCTGGCGGAGAACCAGAAAGGGCTGGTGCTGGTTACCGGGGCGGTGGGTACAGGGAAATCCACCACCATTGCCTGCATGATTCAGCGCATTAACCAGGGCCGGGACTGCCACATCATCACCATGGAGGATCCCATTGAGTATATTTACCGCCATGAAAAGGCTATTGTCACCCAGCGGGAGATCTCCATCGACACTCCCGGCTACCCGGCGGCGCTGCGCTCTGCCCTGCGGGAAAGCCCGGACGTGATTTTGCTGGGAGAAATGCGGGATTACGACACCGTATCCGCCGCCATCACCGCTACGGAAACAGGGCTTTTGCTGTTCAGCACCCTGCATACCAGCAGCGTGGCCCACACCATCACCCGCATTATCGACGTGTTCCCGGCAAACCAGCAGCAACAGGTGAAAATCCAGCTTTCCCAGCTTCTCAAAGGCGTGGTGTGCCAGCAGTTGGTGCCCAGCGTGGACGGCGGGCTGATTCCGGTTTTTGAGATTATGAAGAGCACCAACGCCATCCAGAATATGATCCGGGAGGATAAGCTGCACCAGTTGGAATCTGTTCTCCAGTCCGGCGCTGCCGACGGCATGTGTACCATGGACGGCAGCCTGCTGAAGCTTTGCCGGGAAGGGCGGATAACCAAGGAAACCGCTTTGGTCTACTGCACCCACTATGAGGTGATGTCCAAGCGGCTGGCATAGCTGAGAAGCTACTTTCATAGGAAAATACCAAGGGGGAGGCTTTTTACAGCCTCCCCCTCAGTATAAATAAGGAAAGAAGAAAATGAAGTCTTTTAATCTGATTTAATCAAGGGCCTTTTCCAGGGTGTCCACCACAATTTGCAGCGCCTTAATGCGGGCATATTTTTTGTCTACAGACTCTAAGATATGCCAGGGCGCAAAGGTGGTGCTGGTTTTTTGCAGCATTTCGTCAATGGCCATTTCATATTCGTCCCATTTTTCCCGGTTGCGCCAGTCCTCATCTGTGATTTTCCACTGCTTCGAGGGGGTGTTCTGGCGGTCGGTGAAACGGGCCAACTGGGTGTCGGAATCAATATGCACCCAGAATTTCAGGATGACAGCGCCCCAGTTGTGAAGCTCCTGTTCAAACTCGTTCATCTCATAAAAGGCCCGCTGCCAGTCGTTTTCAGAGCAGAAGCCCTCCAGGCGCTCTACCATAACCCGGCCATACCAACTTCGGTCGAAAATGGCGATGTGGCCTGTTTTGGGCAGGCGCGTCCAGAAGCGCCACAGATAGTGCCGGGCTTTTTCCTTAGGCTCCGGGCTGGCGATGGGGTGTACCTCAAAGCCCCGGGGATCCAAAGCCCCGGTTACCCGCTTGATGTTGCCGCCCTTCCCGGCGGCGTCCCAGCCCTCGTATACCATGATGACAGGCACCCGCTTGCGGTACAGCCGGTTGTGGAGCATCCGCAGCTTTGCCTGGAGGCGGTCAAGCTCCGACTTATATTCTTCATCGCTGATGGTTTTGTCTAAAGGCACATCCTTCAGCTTAGGCATTTTCACTAAGGGGAAGGCGTTTTGCAGCAGGGGCACTGCCAGCTTGTCGTTGTGCAGGGCTGTTTCAATGCCCATGCACAGGGTTTCCATCACCTGCAGCTCCGCAAATTTTTTGTTCTTTGCTTCCACCAGATACCAGGGAGCGCTGGGGGTGTTGGTGTCGGTGAGATACCGGTCAAAGGCATCCTGGCAGTCTTCATAATGGCGGTTCTGCCATACATCCCGGCGGCCTACCCGCCAGGCAGTGTCTTTATCTTCCAGCAGGCCGTCAATGCGCTTTGCCTGCTCCTTTTTGTTTATGTTAAAGAAGAATTTCAGCACCAGATAGCCGTTGTCGGTGAGCTGCCGCTCGAACCGCTTTACGCTGTCCACCCGCTGGGCATACACCTCGTCGCTCATGCCGCCCTGGAGCCTGTCCTTCATAATTTCGTCCATCCAGCCGGAATCCAGAAACGTGAACTTTCCGGCCTCCGGGATTTTTTCAAAATAGCGGTATAGGAAAGGCAGGCGCTGCTCCTCCTCGGTGGGAGCGCCCATGGAGAACACCTTGAAAAAGCGGGGGTCAATATTGCGGATAACCCGGCCGATGGCGCTTCCCTTGCCGGCAGCGCCCCAGCCCTCAATGAGAACCAGCACAGGCAGCTTCCTGTCTTTAAGCTGCATCTGCTGGAGGGCAAGCTTTTCTTGGGCGGCCTTCAGGCGGGCCTTCAGCTCTTCTTTTTCCGGTTTTTCCGGGGGCATCCAGTTTTTGAGCATAACCAATACACCTCTTGGGGATTTGTTTTAGGTTGTTATCAGTATATCACAAATTTGTCTAAAAGTCACCCCCCTATTTTGAAAAATTTTAGAAATATTTTCGGAGGGCGAAAAGAAAAGGGAGGGAGGGGGTCCTGGTTGTGAATACAGGTTCTTATAGGGCAGCATAAAGAAAAGGAACCCAGGGCCTGTTGCAGGGAGCATCCCATCACAGCAGGCCCTTTTTTGCCTTCCATTCCAGGGTGCGCCGCACAGATTCCTCTATCCGCGTTAAGGGGATTTCCCCGCTTTTGGCGGCGGCTAAAAGAGCGTCATAGTCTGCTTTCCAGTCGGAGGTGAGCAGCAGATCGTTGCCTGCCAGAAAGGCTGTTACCGCCGGGGACTGGCGGTTTGTATACAGTTTGATGGCATCCATGGAAAGGTCGTCGGTCATGACGACCCCTTCAAAGCCCAGTTCCTCCCGCAAGATATCATGCACAGGCTTGGAGAGGGAGGCGGGCTTAGAAGGATCCATGCAGTTGATAATGTTGTGGGACACCAGCACGCTGGGGGCGCCAGCCTCTATGCCGGCTGCAAAGGGGAGAAAATCCTCCTCCTGGAACTGCTGGTAAGGCCGCTCGTCCACGGCAATGCCTGTGTGGGTGTCCAGGTTATTGCCATAGCCAGGGAAGTGCTTCAGGGTGCTGGAAAGGTTCTGCTTCTCCATGACTCCCACCAGCTCTGCTGTCACCAGGGCAGCTTCCTCTGCGGGAACGCCCAGGGTGCGGGCATAGATATAGTCCCCAGGGTTGGTGGAAATGTCGCACACCGGGGCCAGGTTCAGGTTCAGCCCCAAGTCCAGCAGCAGCGCTGCCTTTTTCTCAGTGTCCTGCTTGATGCCTTCCACGCCCCCCTGCTGGTATACCTTCTGCGGAGAGGCAAAGGGGGCGCTTGCCAAATTCTTGTTGGAGCTTACCCGCACCACTGTGCCGCCTTCCTCGTCCACCCCCAGGAGCAGGGGCGTTTTTGAGGCCGACTGGCAGCTTGCAAGCATTTCCTGCACCTGGGCTTTTGTTTTGCCGGAAAAGTCTTTGGCAAACAGGACGTAGCCTGCTGGGCTATACTGCTTTGCCCAAGTGTTTGCGTCCCAGTCCGGGAAACGGGGAAGGAAAAGCTGGCCCACCTTTTCTTCCAGTGTCATGGTGTAAAGCTTTTTGTCAATTTCCGTGGGCAGGGGCAGGGCCACAGGCGGGGCTGCCACCTGTTTTTTCAGCAGGACGCTTTGGGCGTTGCAGAAAATCTGGGCGGCTTGGGCGCGGGTGGCAGTGCCCTGGGGATCCAGGACGGTTTCCGAAAGGCCGCGGATCAGTTTTTTGCTGATGGCCCAGTCCATGGCGGTTTTAGCGTAGCTGGAGATTTTGTTGTAATCTGTAAAGCCTGCCGGGCTGCCGCTTACGGACATGTCGTTGCCTGCGGCTTCGGCAAAGCGGTACAGCAGCGCTGCCATCTGCTCCCGGGTGATGGGGCTGCGGGGGGCAAACTGGAAATTGCCCATGCCGGAGACGATGCCGAAGGAAGCGGCCCACTCCACATTTTTCGTATACCACTGCCCGGGGGCTGTGTCTGTAAAATGCTGCTGGGTAAAGCTGGAGGTGTCTGCCCCGGCTAAGTTTGCAAGAACTGTGACAAACATGGCCCTGTCCATTTGTCCGGAGGGGTTGAAGGAGCTGGCTGAAACACCTTGGAACAGCTTTTCCCCATAGGCGTATGACACGGCATCGTAGAACCAGTCGCCCTGCTTTACATCCTGAAAAGGCAGCAAAGCAGGCTCTGCCACTGCGGCAGCCTTTTGGGCGGCTGCAGAAAGCAGGAGGGTTAAAAACAGTGCAAGCAGTTTTTTCATAAAATTCCCCATAGCATATCATATTTATAACAATAGCATACCACAAAACAGAAGAACAATGCAAGCTTTGGAAAATATTGGGGAGTGTCCGAACACGCGGTTTATATCTACGGTGCACACCTATTGGAACTGCATTGCCTGTAACGCGTAAGAGGATGAAAACAGGCTAAATGCCCCCTGCCTAAAAAGACAGGGGGCATTTGATGGCTGGCTGGCGTTAGGGCGCGGGGGAGGCACTTTCTTCCAGCACAGGCTGTATTTCCATTTTGCCGGAAAGGGTGTGCAGGTGGATTTTCATCTCCCCCTGCCCATACACTGCCTGGCCCGACTTCCCGCCCAGGATCCCGCCTACAGGGAAGCCGCTGGAAAAGCTGCCGGACATGGAGTCAAAGTCTGCCCGGAAGCCCGGAGACTCTGGGAAGCCCTGGGGCAGCAGCAGGGTGAGGCGGCCTGAAAGGCTTTCCAGCCGGATCCGCTCTGTAAGCGGCTCTGTCTGCAGGGTGATTTTGCCGGAAACGCTTTTGGCCTGCAGGCTTTCCCCGTTGCCATACAGATGGATGGAGCCGGAAACTGTGTTGGCCTTCAGCCGCTGGCACCCAAAGCCATACAGGTCAACCTTTCCGGAAGTGGAGCCAGCGTCAATCAGCCCGGCCTGGAGGTTTTTCCCGTATACTCTGCCGGAAACAGAGGCCAGCTTCAGCTTTTCCGCCCGCAGGCCCAGGGCCTCTATCTGGCCCGAGGTGGTGCTCAGGGAGAAATCCTCTCCGTGAAGGTTTTCAGCCTGCACGCTGCCGGAAACATTTTCCACCTTGATTTTTTCCAGCCCCATGGCCGCGGGCACCTGCACCAGCAGGTATTTGGAAAGCCGCAGGCCCTTCCAGAAGCTTTTGTCTTTTGTCCAGCGGATGCGCATGGTACCCCCGTCTGTTACGGTAAGCTCTAACTGCTGGCTTTCCTGCAAAGGGTATTGGGCGTATTCCGTCACGTTTACCCACTGGCCTTCCCAGGGGACGATTTCTACCGGGCCGTTTACCCACTGGATGTCCAGCTTGCTGACCTGGGTGCTGCCGTCGGGGTAATGATAGGGAAGGGGCTGCTCGCCTTCGGGGATATCCTGCTGGTTTCCCCACCACACAGACACCCCGGGGATTTTCTGCACTGCGCCCTTGGCCCACTGCATCCCTTCCGCAATGGCGTCCATGGTTACGGCGGCTGTTTGGCTGAGCACCTGGCCCACTTCCCGGGCGGCCTCTTCCACTTCCCCCCAGATATCCCCTTCCGCCGGCTGGGGCGGCATTACCTCTGGCTCCGCAGGCCCGGGTCCGGCCTGGGGCTGCCCGGCAGGGCCGCCTGGATTTTCCCGCAGGCGGGCCATGGCGTCCTCAAAAGCACGGTCCACCCGCTCGTCCTCCAGGGCGTCTAACAGCCGCAGGGCATCCTCCTGGGAGATTTTTCCCTCTCCCACCATCTCTAAAATTCTGCGTTTCTCGCTGTCCATATCTGTCGCCGCCGGCGCAAGCCGGCTCCTCCCTTTCTTCAAAATATTATCAGGTCAGTTTTTCCCCCGCAGGCGGTTCAGCTCCTCCACGGCCTGTTCTACAGTCAGATCCCCCTGGGAGAGCCGGGAAAGTACGTCGGCTTTCTCCTCCTTCCGCCTGGCCTGCCGCTCTTGGGGAGATTCAAGCTGCAAAGCGCCCAGGGCTGCTTCCAGCATGTTCTTTACAGTGGGATAACTTACCCCCAGCTCCTTTTCCACCTCTTTAATGGATCCGCGGCACCGCAGGAAGGTT
>Ga0137310_100841_pt1 | contig 20473 bp, 20 predicted proteins | sample NAcewiD2O_June_2_FD_97183 | JGI IMG/M metagenome (GOLD analysis project Ga0137310, IMG submission 97183) | Mouse cecal microbial communities from Vienna, Austria - N-Acetylglucosamine amended D2O_June | ecosystem: Host-associated > Mammals > Digestive system > Large intestine > Cecum | place...
TCAAAGAACCTGGCGCCACATCCTTTACGGATGTGGCGGGTCATGCGACCGCTCAAATTGGAGCGGGACAAACGCTTGACGACGCCACGTTCCCGACTGTAACACAGCTTCCAGCGACCAGGACGGTCAATGGTGTCGAGTATACGTTGGAATCGTGGTATTCGAATGAATCGTTGACAACGCCGATCGACCGGACGCAGAGGTTGATCGACAATACGACGATTTATGCCGCTTATGTGCCAGTTCAGTACGAATGTCAGCTGTATGTGATGGATCCAGACACTTCAACGTATCGTCTCGTTTCAACAAGCAACGCAGACAATGGAACATCGTACGTGGATCTGACTGCTTCCGCGGATCGGACCTTACAAAATCCGATTCAGGAAAACAAAAACTACTGGATTCAGAGTGCGTGGTATACAGATGAAGCTTGTACCCAAAAAGTGACGGGTACGGAAAAACTGCAATCCAATGTGCGATTGTATAAAAAATACGTGCCAGCTTCGGTCGTAACGGTCCGGTATCGAAAGAATCCGCCTGACATGGCCAATCTGACTGGAACGTATCGGTTTACGAGTACAACAAGCGGATTAGGGATTGCGATCCCGAAACGGGATCCTAACATCACTTTCAATAGAACGGGTGATGGGGATTACTCATGGAATGTTTCGACGGGCTTTTCGGTCGCGGTCAATTTCTATATTCCAGAGAACACGACGTGGAACTTTGTTCAGGATTCAGACTTTACATCCGATGGATGCAAAACATATTTGAATGTGGACAACACGATTACGGAGACCAGAGAGGTCCGCAATCAGAGTGCGGCAAAGACAGTTGTGGTCATTACGGCCAAAGAACCATACGCTTCTCAAAGCGTGTATACGTATGGTCAGCTTCCAAATGGTCAAAAGGTTGGTCTTGGAATGTCGAGCGCAAGCGCGGGACCGTTGTTGTCGCCTGGCAACAGCGTAAACGTTAAAAACAACTTTATGGACTTTGATCCAACGATCACTTTGCCAGCGACGGATCCTGTTTTTCCAGACATTGAATATGAAGGAAAAACGTATCAATACGCAGCCTCTAATTCTTCACAAGCCAGTCTGGCAGGCTATTATACAATTCCCCGATGGGATTCATTAAAGTTTGCGGGTAGCGTGGATACAGGATCAAATAACTTCTTTACACCAGGCAATAAGGCGAATATCCGTTTAATTGGCAAGCTGCATTTGAATCTTTATTACAACATCACATTTAAAGTCAAAGAGCCGAAAGCGCAGACGTTTACGGATACAAATGAAAAGCTGCTGGAAAACGCGGCCCTCGATACGGTTGCTCCGACAATGAGCAATATGCAAGTCGATGGAATCACCTACGTTTTCAAAGGATGGTTCAGCGACGAAGCAATGACTCATCAGGTCGACTTGAATCAGACGGTTTCTTCAGATACAACGTTATATGCTTCTTATGTTCCGCAAACGGAAGTGTTTACACTGACCAGCGAGAATGTGGATGGCAATCAGGATGCAAATCCTGACGATACTTTCACCTATGAAATTGAATTCACACCTCCTGCCGACGGGGAACCTGTTGTTCCCGGAGAAACACTCATACCCGGTCCTGTACCAAATTCCTATTCAGTCACGCTGAAGGGGGGAGAGTCTGTATCCTTCAACGTTCCCCAGGGAACGCAGGTTGAGGTGATTCAGACAAGTGCCAGTACTGGAGGCCGGAGCTATGACACTGCATGGCAGTTCGGCTCAGTCCATGGCAGCGGTACTGCAACCGGAATTCAGACGATCATGGGAAACACTGCCTGTATTTTCCGGAACACGCGAAACGGTGTTGTACCCACTGCTTATGAACAGCCGTTCTGGCTGCCATGGCTCATCATTTCGGCAGGACTGATTCTGATCAACGTGGCAATGTTCACCAGGAAAAGACGATGACTGACATACAGGAAGAGACCCAGACCCTGTCAGAGCGGGAGCGAAGTCGTGACCTGTCAGTCATCAGGCTGTTTCTGCAGCGGCTGGCGATATTTGTTGTCGGAATGATCATTCTGTTTGTGATCCTGTTCAAAATCACAGTGGTCCCCAGTGACGACATGAAACCGGCATTGAGAATCGGTGATCTCGAACTGGTCTACTGCCTACCCGCAGCCAGACGGCCGGGACAGGTGGTGTATTACGAAAAGGATGGCGAAAAGCGCAATGGCCGGATCGTGGCGGTTGCCGGAGATACGGTGGAAGTCAAACATGACAAGCTGTATATCAACGGCAATGTCACAACCAGCGACAATATTTACTTTGACACTCCGGCTTATGAAGGAGATGTCACGTATCCCATCGCATTGAAGGATGGAGAATACTTTGTATTGAGCGACTACAGACTGGGAGCCAGCGACAGCCGGAATCTGGGGCCTGTCAAAGAGGATGAGATCATCGGCAACGTGATCACAGTCATGCGTCGTTCACAGATTTGAAGAATGAAAAGAAGTATTTCTTGGGAGAGTAAAGTGAGATCTTTTCATAAAGGGTTCCTGGCAGCCGGCGCGATGTCACTGGTTGTGGGAGCAGCAAGCATTTCCCCTGTATTTGCGCTGAATGGCAATGGCGGCAGTTCACCGGTCAGCGTGGATATCACAAAGACATTGACGAAGGAAACGAATACCCCGATTCCTGATACGCCGATCGTGTTCAATGTCCGTCCTGCCACTGGCGCAGAACTGACAGGTCAGGCTTCTGTAGGCGGAACACAAGTCTATGAAGGTGTCCCTGGTGTATTTGATTCCACATATACGATGCAAGTGCCGGCTGATCCTTCGGGTACAGCCAATCAGGCTTTGACAACATACAACTACGCTCCTATCACTCTGAATCCTGCCACCAAGGTGACGGACCCCAGCACTACATTCCCCCGGGCAGGGCTGTACCGGTATATTGTGGAAGAGCAGGATCCCACATTCAACGGACTGAATGAAACCGCTCCGACCACCGGTGGATATTATATTGACGTCTACGTCACAAACAACAACAACAGCCGTGAGATTTCCGATGTGATTGCCTGGAACACTACGGGTACCGCATCCGGAACAGGATCGGACATTTATACAGACGCGAAGGTAAATGCTCTGGCATTCACCAACGACTATGACACACATTTCGTGAAGGTCGACCAGGTCATTGCCGGAAATGCAGCGGATACCGGAAAGATTTTCAAGTACGATATCACCCTAACACCCAGTGATGCCACAGACTCGTTTGTCATTGTATCGGCAGACGGCACAAAGCAGGTTGTAAATGCCACAGCCAAAGGCGCTCCCATCACCCTGACACTGAAACTGACCCAGGGACAGAGCTTCACCATTTACGGTCTGTCTCCGGATGATGAATATTCAATCACAGAAAATGATGCCGAAGTCAGCAACGGTACATACCAGACGGCAATCAACCAGTCTGAAGGCGCCAACACGGGCGATACCATTAACACAAATACATTTACCGTATCCGGCAAAGCTGGCACCACAAATGATGTCTTCACCTTCACCAACACGCGTTCCGGCAACGTCCCCACTGCCTTCTTCACAACCTACGGTCCGTATGTGGCTGGCCTTGCTCTGCTTGGCGGATTAGGCTATGCAATGTTCGGAAAGAAGAAAAAGAACGGCTGATCACTCACCCACAGGCATTCACAGACTGGCGAAAGCCGCGGATATCGGCAACCGGATCCTGTCGGTGCTGACCATCATGGTCATGACAGTGGGCTGTCTCTATTGCTTCTATTGTCTCTTTGATGACTGGAGGCAGTCGCAGGCAGGCCTGTCCTCATCTATGGCCCAGTTCAAGCCCGATGCCGAGGATCCGCTCTCCTTTGATGAACTCCTGAAAATCAACCCGGACGTGATTGCCTGGCTGACCATCGACAAGACCCGCATTGATCAGCCAGTCGTCCAGGGAAAGGACGATCTGGAGTACATCAACAAGGGAGCGGACGGAAAGCCGTCTCTGTCCGGGGCGATATTCCTGTCAGAGCTGAACAATCCGGACTTCTCCGATCCCTACAATATTCTGTATGGTCATCATATGGACAATGGCGGGATGTTCGGGGATGTGATGGAATTTCTGGACAAAAAGTATTTCGGGGGGCATAAGACCGGATCCCTTCTGACAAAAGAGTTTACGGAATACAAGCTCGAGGTGTTTGCGGTGATGGAAACGGATGCGATGGATCCCGATGTGTATTCCATGGCTCTGGTGTCAGGTGGCGATACGAGTGTTCTGATCGACATGCTGCGGTCCAAAGCCAGATATTTCCGGGAACCAGGAGAGAAATCTCCAAAGGTATTTGCCTTGAGTACGTGCAACAGTTCCCAGACAGACGGGCGCACCATTTTGTACGCCTGGGTGACAAAGGTGGTGGAACATGAGAAGTAAAAGAATTCTATGGCTGGCGCTGCTCCTGTTTGTCATGACCTTCACCATACTGCCGGTCAGTGCGGCGGAGACTTCCATCAGCGTGGGCATTCCGGTACAGGTCAAGTCCGGAGATACACCGGCTGTCAAAGGCGATGTGCTCTTCACTCTGACACCAGTAGAGGGAGCACCTGCACCAGCGCAGTCAGGACTTCGACTGGCTGCAGGCAACGGCAGCATCCTGCCGGCTGTGACACTGCCGAGGCCGGATACCTATGTATACCGGCTGCGGGCCGCACCGGCGGATCCATCCAGCGATTATATTGAGGGACTCGCGGATTTCCGGGTGGAAATCACGGTCTTCAATGGAGATACCGGGATGGAAGCGGTGATCGTTGCAAGTGACTGGAACAAACCGGCTGACGCTCAGCCCAAGGAACCAGTCACGGTGGTGCTGAAGCGCAAAATACTGCCGGGTCAGGATAAAGGAGCCGATACAGCGGCGAAATCTTCTTCCATGAATCCCTGGCTGTGGCTTGCTGCAGGATCTCTGCTGCTGGCTGCGGTATTCTGGATTGGCTTGAAGCACGATACAACCGAATAGACAACAAAGCCCCATGCCCTGGCGCATGGGGTTTTGCGTATGTTGTTGGTTCTGGAGATGTGAAGCGGACGGGAGGATGTCTGAACGATTGCACTGTCACGTAGGGAGGGGATGTCAGGTTTTGATGCAACCGGTTCATGCTGGTGATTTGAAATACAATCAAACGGGTTTGGGATACCGCTGAATCCTGCAGGAGGACTGTTCATCCTGAATGAAGAGTCCCTTTCTTTTGCGGGTTCCAGCCTTGGCCAGTTTCATTTGGCAGCCCTTCTCTGCCAGCATCGGCATCCGGCTGTTCTTTATACTTTCGGCGAAAATGTGACACAGCTGGAGATATTGTGTGCAACAAAACAGGTGAACTGTGGGATGGTTGTGTGATGGCAGTAAGCCGGGATTTCCGTCTTGAGTTTGGTCTTTAAAAAACGTAAGATTTATTCATGTCAATCCGAGAATTCATTGACGCTGAAACGTATAACGTAAAGCGAACGATGGACCTGGACCCGGCGGCGAAATCGCCCTGGGAGGTCCTGCTTTTATATCCGCATATCAAGGCGCTGCGCTCTTACAGAATTGCGAACCGGCTGTGGAAAAACGATCACCGGTTTCTCGCAAGGTGGGTCAGCAACCGGGCGCGCCGGAAGACCGGCATCGAGATCCATCCTGGTGCCACGATCGGCAGGGGACTTGTGATCGACCACGGAATGGGGGTCGTGATCGGGGAGACTGCGATCGTGGAGGATGACTGTCAGCTGTATCACGGGGTAACGCTTGGCGGTGTGGGGACCACGGACATCAAGCGGCATCCGACACTGAAAAAGGGTGCCTATGTGGGGTCCGGGGCGAAGGTCCTGGGGAACATCACGCTGGGAGAATCCAGCAAGGTGGGTGCCAATGCAGTGGTGCTGCAGGATGTGCCCGATCATGCGACGGCTGTGGGCATGCCTGCACGGATCATCACGAAGCAGAAAGGGGAATGAACCGGGTATGTGGAAATATCGCTGCAAGACGCAGCTGATCACACTGGCCCTTGCCTTTGTGTGTGGTGCCGTTGCCTTCGGATTCCTGCTGTATGCCGATCCGTCCAATGCGTCTCTGTCGTTTCTTCCGCCGGAACTGGCGGCGTATGCGGCGGGAAACAAGATCGCGATGTGTGTATCGGGGGGGCTGGTGGTCGCAGGCATTGCCAATATCATCCTGATTGGACAGCTGCTCATGACCCAGTTCCAGGTTTCTCCGATATTCATCTATCTGTTTCTGTTCCTGATGCCCTCGTACCTGATCCTGATCGGGACAGCACTGGTGATCCCCATGGTGATCCTGAGCATCGTGGGTCTCATACAGCTGAAAACAGGACGGGATTCCGCATTCCGCCGGGCAAAGATCACCGGAGACACGGAGCTGGTGCGCATCTATGAGCTGCATCACAGACTGGATCCGCAATACAAAGCCATGGCAGAAGAGTGCCGGAAAAATGCAGACCGCGCCGCTTCCATTTATGCGCTGGGCATTGTAGCGGTGATGTGTGTGCTGTTTTTCGTGAACAACATCCTGATCATGATGCTGGCCATCATGGCGTACATGATCATTTTCAACTATATCGCGCGATATCGCGCCAGCTGCATGATCCCGATCACAAAGCTGCTCTATGAACAGTGCGATCCGGAAGCATGCATTTCGGCCATCATCTACTACTCCACGCGGCGGGGGAAGGTGCGCCTGACCAACCAGGCTCTCCTGGCCCAGTGCCTGATTTACCTGAATGATCCGCAGCTGGCCCAGGATGTGCTGATCACATTCCCGCGCAAGGATGCAGCGAGTGTGCTCACATACTGGTCTTTGATGTCCTACATCTATTACCTGATGAAGGACCAGGCGGGCCTGGAGCGAAGCTATGAGGAGGCAACGAAGGTGCGGCTGAATTTCGGCCACACGGGTGTGATGATCCGGAGTGAGGAACTGAATTCCATCAAGAACCGTCTGGATCTGATGAACGGCGACTTTTCGGAATGCAAGCGGTATTTCCTGCAGAGTCTGAAGACAGCGGTGTTCCCGTTCCAGAAAGCGGATGCGGCGTACTACATCGGTCTGATTTCCTTTGTGCAGCAGGACTACGGTCTGGCCGCCATGTATTTCCGGCAGGTGATCCAGACCGGCGGCAAGCTGTATTTCGTGGGCAATGCCAGAGGCTATCTGGAGAAGATCGAGGAACTGGATGCGATGGATCAGGCACAGGAGCAGCAGGCTTCTCTGCCGGCCCTTCCGGCTGTAACAGAGTCGGAAACCGTGACGGTGGATGTTCAGGAGCCGGAGGCATCTTCTGAGGATGCGGGTGACGGGACCTGGGCTCCTTCTGAAACAGGCCCTGCGGATCTGCCGGCGAAACCGGAAGACAGCTCTGGAGAGACCAATCCGGACGAAGACAAATAAATCGACAGACTGGCTGCAGACAGCATGACACGATTCCGGGTGCGGATCCTGTCAGGGCTGCCTGCAGCTTTTTTTGCTTTTCTTTTCACCTGACGGGTTATCTGTCTGGTGCGGCAGGCAGGGAAACCGGTGAATGAAACGCCGTTTCTCTGGAATGGCTGTCTGCAGGGAACGTTGTGTAAATGGTGTTTCAAAGTGTCCTGCATTTTGTTTCATGCCGGGATCCATTTCGTATCATCTGTGTAAAGAGAAAACCGGCGAATCTCCATAAGGGAGGCCCCGGCTGCGGAAAGGGATGGAGAAACTATGAGACAGGAGAAAACAGATTCCAGGCTGCAGGTGCAGTACAGCCTGGCACAGGGACTGTACTGGGGGGCAGGGTGTGCCCTGACGGGATTCACGGCGGTGTTCCTGCAGAGCAGGGGACTGGGCAACACGGAAATCGGTCTGACGGCCGGACTTGCCTCTCTGGCTTCGTGCTTTGTGTCACCTCTGCTGTCAAAAGTGGCTGCCAGGTGGAACGGGATCTCGCTGCAGGTATATATGATGATGTATCTGGGACTCAGCGGTCTGCTCTATGCACTGCTGGCTCTTCTGCCTCTGCCGGGCTGGCTGATCATGGCGGGATACGGGATGGCGTTCTGCCTGTTTTTGGCCACGAATCCGTTTCTCTCGCAGATTTCCATGAACTGCATTGCACAGGGGCTGCGGCTGAAGTTCGGGCCGGCAAGAGGAGTGGGATCCATCTCTTTTGCGGCTGCGGCTATGATCCTTGCACAGCTTTCTTCGTGGCTGGAGCCCGGCTGCCTGGGCTGGATTTATGCAGCGGGAACTGCCTGCCTGAATGTGGTCCTGCTGCGGATGCCGCAGGTGTATGCAGCCGGTGACGATTGTAGTCAGGCAGCTGAAGCGGACTCGGAACTCTCTGTTCAGGCCACTGGGAAAAGACAGGGCTGCCTGTTCGGGAAATACCCGCTGTTCTTTGTGCTGCTGGCGGGGTTTGGCCTGTGTTACATGGTGGCCAGCTGCATGCAGACCTATCTGGTGAATATTCTGGAGAACATGCACCTGGACCCGTCACTGCTGGGCATGAGCCTGTTTCTGATGGCCGCCAGCGAACTGCCGGTGATGGTGCTTACCCCGCGGATCAGGCAGCGAATGGGATCCCTGCCGCTGCTTCTGGCTGCAGCGCTTTGCTACGGATGCCGGAATCTGCTGGTGGCCCAGGCTACATCCTTCGCCATGCTGCTGACCGGACTGATGTGCCAGGGAATCAGTTTCGGACTGTTTACGGCGGTGATCACCGAATATGCGGGATCGGTCCTGGAGCCCGGGGACAGACTGACGGGACAGAGCTGGATCGCCATTGCCACGACAGGACTGGGTGGTATGGCAGGCAACCTCTTTGGGGGGATCCTGCAGGATACCCTGGGACTGCCGGTCCTGCTGCAGCTGTGCAGTGTGATGACCGTTGCTGGCGTGGGAATCGCTGTGGCCGGCCTGGTACGGGCAGCTATCCTGCGGGAAATGGCTGGTCATGTCGGCATTGTGCGGCGGCTGCTGAGTCCGGACTGGCGTACACAGGATTCGATGGTGAAATAATCATGGAAAGATAGTGTCGCCAGATCGAACAGGACAGAAAAGTGAAGGAGAACATGGCTGGATGCTGTTCTCCTTTTTTCATGACTGCCACAGAGCAGGGAATGTCTGTTTGTTTAAATGAACTGAAAAACCACCCGGCCAATCTGATATCGGGTGGGTTTTGTATCTGATGGCTTTCAATCTTCTGTTCAGAACGGTTTCTCCGGCGTCCTGTGCCTGTTCCAGGCAGTCTTTGGTCAGTATGACTTCGCTGAGGGGAATGGAGGCAAGTTCAGCGATGTTGCACAGACTGCTGCCTCCCTTTTTCAGCATTCTGGTGACGATCCGGTTTCGTTCGGTATACATTCCGGTCTGCATGCCTTCCTGTATTCCTTTCTGTATCCCGGCAGAAAAGGCAGACTGTTCCCGGGTTTCCAGCATTTCCTGCAGTACCCTGCTCATATAGCTTCTGCTCCTTTCTTTCATTTTATGGTCTTCACCATATCCTGCAGCAGAGGTATGGTGATGTTTTCAGGATCCGGTTCGTTGAGATCCTGCATGAGATGACCCGGAAATGAGTCATCCCGAAATCCGGCGTTTACAAATACCTGGTGAATATCAAAGCGAAAGCATGTCGTTTTATCGCCTGTCACCGTTTCCATGATCCGGATCGGCTCAACGTGCGGAAAAATCTTAAGTCGGGTTCCTTTAAAGTGGTTTGCATTTGTGATGAACACACAGTTGGTCTGCAACCTGTCATTGCAGGGTTTGCCCGCCCGCACCGCAAACTGTGATGCGATTTCAGAATAACGGGGTACACGTCCGGGTTCAATGTCGTACTGGATAAAGTCATAAACACTGACACTTCCTCCTTCCACCTGTATGAGCATATCCAGGATGGAGTTTTTGCCCGTCATCAGATCGGCATGGTTTGGGATGGGTGTCTGAAATGACACCGTGATCTTGTCGGGTTTCAGGGTCTGGCCAAATATGGCTTCGTGCAGAAGTATGCTGAATGCTTTCTTTTTGTCCTCCGGCAGCCGGATCGCGGCTGCTTTCCAGTAGACGTCATCCATCAGACACAGCTCATCCAGTGCAGGTTCCACCGTTTCTTCCAGGGATGAATATTCCGGTTTTTTCAGACTGGCAGATTGCGGGTCTGTCTTTGTTTTCCGGTCTGTCTTTCCTTTCATTCTGTTCTCCTGTCCAGCGCCCCATGTTTGTACATTCGCCAGAGGGCGCTGTTTTTGATAAAAAACTCCGGAATGCCTAAATTACCCGGTTTCGCGTCATGGACGACAGGTACGGCTGCCATCGGCAGACTGGCAGACTGCGACAAAACGGTAACAAAAAGCCCGGCCTGGCACCGGGTCAGTAACTGGAATCATGAGGAGAATTCAAATCGGGTCGGGCTGGAACCAGGAGCAGGATCCCGGAAGCCCAGACCATTTCGGCCAGTCCGCTGACATGCCCGCAGGCAGCCATGATGACAAAACTGATGCCCAGGACCAGGAACCAGGTCCTGGCTTTTTTGTTGTAAACATACAACACAAGCCGAAGCTGTTCGACAGACAGCAGGATGATGGCGGCAATCTGGAGCCAGACGTGCAGGTCATTGAGCCATCCCGGACCGGCCGCATTCCAGGGAATCACGAATCCCGCCGCCAGACATACCAGCCAGGGCCCGGGTCTGTACCTGCGGACAAGCAGTGTGAGAACCAGCAGACCCCAGAGAATGTACAGCCACAGGCAGTGCTGCTGGAGAGCCGTGATGTTTTGGGAGACAGGGTTTGTGAAAAAAACCGGCAGCCACAACAAAGTCAGAACAAAAATCTTACACACATCTTAAAAGTATACAGATTTTCGTCGGATTTCATCAAAAATCAGTCCAATCCGCGTATATACAAGTACGCCCCATGGAAAGGAGGTCCGATGAAAGACCATGTAACGGTGACAGGACGCAGCGCTTCGGTGCTGCGGATCCAGGTCAATGAACAGGAAATGTTTGATGAAACACTGCTGGAGCAGGCGGCGTTCGATCCGGGGTGTCTGAAGTGCCGGGTGGTCTGCAGGAATCCGGTGGTTCTGGAGTATGACATTTCGGGACTCATGAACATCCAGGCCTTTCTGCAGGAATACACCTTTGTGCAGCGGGAGGGTTACGGATTCCTGGAGGAACTCTTTGAATCCTCGATTCGAACGGCCAGGGGCAAGCCGCTGCACCTGGATATCCGGACGGTGTTTTGTTCCAGGTACGGAGACCAGTTCCGCTTTGCTGTCCTGCCACTGAAAACCGATGCCTGGCTGCTGCAGCGGGAAGAGATGCGGGACTTCGTGGAAGCTGTCCGCTCGGCCTTTCGGACATCGACAGATTACGAAATTCCCGGCTGGCTCCAGATGGCACAGAGCAGTGACCAGTTCTCTTTGCCGACAGTGATCCAGGGACTGCGGGAACTGGAACGGACCTACCATCCCCGCCGGTTTCCCTTTCTGCCCCCGAAGCCGAGAGAACCCTTCCGGACACGCGAAGAGGTGATCCTGCCGGTGATCGAATACGATGCACTGATGCCACTACTGCCGATCCCTGGATCTGAGAAGCCGGACTCGGGTGACAGGGGGGCAGAAAGCGCCGGAAATCCGGCATTCACACAGGCCACCCAGATCCTGGCGCCGGTGCCGGAAGCTGTCGCCTGTCTGGTGGATGGCGACAGCCGGTATGAACTGCCGTTTGAAACCATGACCGTGGGCCGAGGGATGCAGGCCGACATCCGGGTCCTGGATGACAGCGTATCTGCGCTGCATGCCAGGATCACAGCGGATCAGGGACGGTTCTATATTCAGGACCTGAGATCCGCAAACGGGACCTGGCTCGGGGACAAACAGGTGAGGCGAAAAATGCGGCTCCGCAATGGCATGGAACTCCGGCTGGGGGCGCATGTCCTGCAGTTCATACAGTGAACCGCTACAGGCGTCTGAAAGTCCTTGGATGCAATCTGTGCTGCACGGAACTTGCACGGGATGAAGAGACCGGCAGGCTTGTCATCCTGCGGCGGGCCCGAAAAAGCGATATCCTGGCCTGCCGTCAGTCTGCCAGGGAGGCGGATCTGCTCCTGAAGCTCAAGGGCAGGAATGCACCGTGCCTGTATGAGTGCCTGGAAACGGAGACGGAGCGTGTTCTGGTGGAGGAATACATCCAGGGAACACCCGCCGGCGGGCTGAGCAGGGCACAGAAACGGCGGGTCCTGCAGGAAGCGGCCCGCATTCTGGAAAGGATCCATCAGCTGGGCTACCTCTATCTCGACCTGAAGGAAGACCACCTGTTTCTGTGTGATGACAGGGTGGTGCTCATTGATTATGACGGCGTGCTGGAGGCCGGCAGCCATCAGTGCTTTTTCGCCACACTGGACAGCATGGCACCGGAACTGGCCGGTGACTGTCCGAAAACCACGGCAGCGGATGCCTGGGCCTGGGGGATGCTGGCCAGACGCTGGCATCTGTATCCCCTGCAGCGACGCCGGTGTCTGCAACTGGACCCAGGACGACGGCGGGATCCCAAGCCTTCCGGAAAGATCCCGGGCAGTGTTCTGATCTGGATGATCACAGTGTCTGTCTTCGCGGCCGGACTTTGTGTTCCGGTTCTGCAGCTGCCCGGGTCTCAGATGCACGAAACGGATCTCGTCCGTCAGGTGCTCCTGGATGACAGCCGTCCGCTAAGTGAACGACTGCAGGTTCTGCAGGACCTGGACGAACCGCTGGAGGCAGGGGTGCTGGAACAGGTGTGCCGGAAAGTGCGGACAGAGCAGGATGCGCTGTGTGTTGCGGCATACGCCCTGCGAATGAAGACAGAAGGCTGTGACATGACCCTGCCGGCGGAGTGGAAAGACCGGTTCGGGTCTGATGTGTCACAGCTGATGGAATGGAAGGAGACAGTGAATGACTGAACATATACAGCCGCCGGTGGATGCCGGCACGATCTGCGAGATCTGCACCATGGAGGATCCCGGGATCCTGACACAGCCATCCCGCCGGGTCTGGATCAGGACGCCGGAAGGACTTTTGCGACAGATGGAGGTCAGTGACAGCAGAATCCCGGAAAATTCAAAATCGGATGGATCTTCGCAGAAAGAAGACCTGAATCCAGGTGCAGGCACCGGTTCAGGCCGGGAACGGGAACTGCCGGAACCGGCGGCAGCAGCCGAAGAGACAGCGGAAACCCCGGGTGTCGGAGAACACGACAGCCAGCCGGAACGTCCGGGAGAAAACCTTGCCGACAAAGAACCATCGGGGTCTGTGCAGGAGAAGCCGACTGGCTGCATTCAGACGCCGGCTCTGCTCTTCCCCTCGGCAAAACCCTCTGAATTACAGAAGCCGGAAGAGTCCGGATCAGGAGGATCCCGGCCACCGGAAGGATCTGCTCCCGTATCCGGGGCTGTCACGGGCACCGCGCTTCAGGATCCCGCAGTTTCTGCGTCTGGATCCATGGAAGAGAAACTCCGGCCCATCGTGACAGCCCCGGCTCCTATACCGGAGCCCATCCCTGCTGGAGCCGGAGAGACACTGGTTCAGCCCGGGACACCCGGTACCGACCTGACACAGCCAGCATCGGCCAGTCAGATCGAAACCGGGGTTGACATCACAGTACAGACCGGTCTGGTCACTGCCCGGGAAAAGAACCGGGAACGGCAGGGACCGGAACAGTCTGCAGAGAGCCTCAAAGCAGAGTATTCTGGTCACCTGGTGAAATCCGGCGGTCTTCTCTTTGACTGGGACCAGGAAGAAGGACTCCGGATCCTGGAAACCAGAACCCCGCCGGTACGCTTTTCAGTACAGGAAACTGCGGATACTGTGCAGCTTCGCCTGCCCCCCGAACAGACCATTCTGTCAGCTCAGGTGGATGGAGAACCCATTCCGGTGCAGAAGGATGAACAGGGAAACAACCTGCTCGAAGTGCCCAGGGGAAGAACCGTGCGGGAAGTCCGGGCCCTGACTTCGACCGGCACTCTGCTGGAACACCAGATTGGCAGCAGTCAGTCCATGAACTGGTTCAGTCTTTGGCCCATACTGCTGGCCCCTGTACTCTGGTTGAAGAGAAGACACCATGGCTGAGCTGCTGTGCTTTACCGAAAACCGCTTTTCCAGCCTGGAGCTGCCGGAAAGAAACGGGGCTGTGGTCATGGAGGATGACCATCGGTCCATACAAATCCCGCTGAATCATGCCCGGATTGCCGGCGACACGGTGTATTACGCCAGAGCCCGTCCTGGTCCTGATGACCTGAGCCTTCTGCTGGCCCATGACGGATTTGTCTTTGGACGGCAGCTCATGGAAACACCCGATCCGGCTGTATCCATCGAACACTTCCGCATCACGCGGCAGGGCGGGAACTATGTGCTGGAAGACCTGGACTCCATGAATGGAACCTACGTCAACGGACGCAGGATCCGGCGCGAAACGCTGCATTTCCTGGACCGCATCCAGTGTGCACGCTGCAGCCTGTTATGGGTGGGGTCCTTCTTTCTGTGCAGCTTTCGCCAGCATGGACCGCCGGTATCCGCCATTCCTGTCAACGCTGCACGACAGCCGGACAGGACACAGTCCTGGAAATCCCTTCCCGGCTGGACAGTGATGCCGGACCCTTTGCAGGAGACACTGGAGAGCTGGACACTGCAGGAACCGGTGAAGCCCCAGAGCCTGTTTCTGTCCTGCGGGTCAAGCCTGCTGATGTGTGCCGGATCCCTGCTGTCGGCAGCCCTGCTCCAGGTCACACAAGCCGGAACCGCAGATACCGTCAGGACAAGTCTTGTGATGTCGCTGAGCATGGCCGGCAGTTTCCTGGTCTATGGCCTGATTTCCCGCCGCATGACCTGGAAACAGCAGCAGGCAGAAGCAGACGGCAGACTGGAGGCTTACCGCCAGTATCTGTGCGGCCTGCAGATGCAGTTCAGACAGCTGCGGGAGCAAATCACAAAACAGCAGGAGAAGCTCGCTGAGCTCTGGTCAAACCTTGATCCCGTCCTGTTTCAAAGCGGACTGCCGGTTCCCTGCGGATGGACCGAGACCGGGCTGCCGGTTGAAATCCGGGAATCATCATTCAGCTGGCAGCACCGTCGTCACCCCCTCTTTGCCTTTGTGAAAGCTGTTCTGGAAGAAGCAGCCATTCCTGTCCGGACTCTGCGGTACGAGGACATGGAAGCTCCTGTATCGGGAAATCCGGAAGCCCTGTTTGCGATGACCATCTGGAGCCAGGATCCGGCACGGGTAAAGTGGGGCGGGCTGCAGCCGGTGGCCGGAGAATATCCTCATTTGTGGCATGACCACAGCCGGGTCACAGGAAAGCTGCCGGGCATGGCGGTCTATGGACTGGATATCCGGGAAGATACGGGGCTGTCAGTGACTCTGACAAACCTGAACAGCCTCCGGTTCTGTCCTCCCCGACCTCAGACAAGACCACTTTCCAAAGTCGGGACCGGTCCCTGCTACCGAGTTCAGATCGGCACGAATCAACAGCAGCAGCCAGTCTTCCTGGACTTGCTGGCAGACGGCCCCCACGGCCTGGTCGCAGGAACCACGGGAAGCGGGAAATCGGAAGCCATGGCCACGCTTCTGACGCAGCTGATGAAGGAAAACGACCCCGCCTGGTTCCGGTTTGTGATCCTGGACTTCAAGGGTGGTTCCTTTGCGGCTCCCTTTTCCGGACTGCCGCATTGTGCAGGCATCATGACGGATCTGGATGAAACCGGGATGGACGCCCTGCAGCTGGCCCTGGAAGGGGAACTGAAACGCAGGGAGCAGCGCATGCATGACTTCCAGACTCTGTACCCGGCGCAGACACCGGATTTTGTCACCCTGAACCGGTTCTGTCCGGAAAACCCGATCCCGCTTCTGCTGGTGGTCGCAGATGAATTTGCGCAGATCCGGGAACAGTATCCTATGCAGATGGACTTTCTTCAGTCCCTGGCCAGGGTCGGACGGTCTCTGGGCATCTGTCTCCTTCTGTCCACTCAGCGTCCGCAGGGAATCGTGGATGCCCAGATCCTGGCAAATACGGGTTATGTGCTGTGTTTCAAGGTAAGAGACCGGTTTGAAAGCCAGGAAGTGCTGCAGGATGGCCGGGCCGCGGACCTGAAAGGGGCAGGAGATGGCTGGTTTGGACCGGTGCGGTTTCAGGCACTCTATGCCAGACGGCCTGTCAGCGCCGGCGGCTGTCTGCAAAAAGCAGATGGCCAAATCCTGCGGCAGCTGCCAGTCAGGACCTGGATGGAAGAAACCCTGGAACTCGCTGCCAAAGGCCGGGAATGCTGCGATCTCCTGCTCCCCGGTATGCCCGGGTCGTTTGATGGGTCGGGACTGGCACAGGTGCTGGATGCGTACGCAGCCAGACTCTGGATCCTGGATCCGCCTCTCGGCAGTTTCACCCGGATCCTTGCACCGGAAAACCGGGATCAGGTCCTGACCGTTCTGCGGACTGTCTATCCGGGCATGGTCCTGCCAACTGCCGGTACTGCCTGGTTTGCCCTGCATCTGCAGGGGGAGCGGACAGTGGTCCTGCTGGATGAAGACCCGGCATTATGGATCCATCCCGATGTGCGTCTGATCCTGATCCAGACCAGGCCTGACAGACTGACTGTTTCGCCGGATCAGACCATTGTGACCGGCAGTGCCGCCAGTCTGAGCCTGTTCGGGGGGTTCCGGAACGATGTGCCATTCCCGACAGGCCGCCTTGAACCAGCCGGGCTGCCACTTCATTTTCAGGAGCGGCTGGATCCGCAGGATGATATGGTCCTGCCGGATTTTGACCAGCCGCAGGACTGGGCTGCGGTTTTCACTCAGCCTGTGCTCGGCCTGCATCAGGGAGAGCCGGTGTTCTGGGATGGTGAACCGCTCGCTGTCTATGGCAATGAGGCCATGGTGGTGGCAGCCAGGCTCTGTCAGTGGCGTCCTGACTGGCCAAAGCCGCTGGTGGAACCGGAAGATCATACAGCACCCTGCAGCAGACTGTATACAGGTGGCTGGAAACCCAGGGCCTGGACACTGGGCCTGCCTCCTGTGCCGGAACCATGGATCCTGCAGAAGAAATCTGTATGCCAGGGCCTCATACCGCTGATCCATGCACAGTGACTGGCTGCTGAACATCACGGATGTCCTGACAGGAGACACGCTGCAGCTCTGGCTCTCTCCGGAAACCGCTCCGGCAGATCTGGGGATTCTCTGGCTGATGGATCCCGTGACAAGGCAGGTGCTGGATCCTTCACTGCCGTCCGGGCTGCTGGAATGTCCGTTTGGGACACATCTTCTTGCGCTGCTGGCCTGAAGGGCCGGCATTGCGTCAATGATTCACGAGAAAGGAAAACTGATTATGCACATACAGGCCAACTATGACCACATTCTTCAGGAAGGACAAAACCTTCAGCAGCAGGCACAGGACTGCCGGAGCCGTATCCGGCAGCTGGCTGCAACCATGGAACAGACGGCGGAAATCTGGCAGGGCGAAGACTGCCAGACCTTCCTGTCGCAGGCACGGAGCCTGCAGCCGCACCTGATCCGTCTGACTGAAATCATGTCGCAGTATGGTGATACATTGATCCGCACGGCACAGACCTATCGTCAGCTGCAGCAGGACAGAGCCGCACAGGCTGCGAGGCTGTTATGATCCGAATTTCCAGTCAGGAACTGGCGGCCAGATCCGCCACGATGAAATCCCAGCTCAATGACATGCGTGCCCTGTTTGCGGCAGTGACCGGCCGGATCCGGGCTATGGAAGGGGAATGGAGTTCACCGGCCAGCCGGGCATTCGCGAGCGAATACGAGACGCTGGTTCCCCTGTATGAAAACTATTGTGAAGTGACCGAAGCCTTCACGATCTATCTGGACCAGACAGCCGCATCCTATCAGGAAACCGAGCAGATCCTTGCTGCCGGCATGGCCTCATGAGGGAACAGGTCTACTATCAGAACCTGATTGGCCGTCTTCAGTCCATGAAGCACAGCATTCCTGCCTGCCTGAGTGCACAGGAGCGTCAGCAGGTGTGCAGCCGCCTCAGTCTGATGCAGTCTCAGGCAAGAGTGATCCTGGCTGCCCTGAAACAGGATGAGGACCGACACTGATGCCCTGAAGGGGTATTCGGCAAGTCTTCGGGGTCTTCAGTCCTGGGGGTACAGAAGCAGTGCAGCGTATGGCACACACCTGGAGATCCAGAACAGCCTGAACCGGCTGGCTCTCTGGTTTGAGACAGCCGCCACGCAGGCGGAGCAGACGGAAACGGCTCTGGCTTCCGTTACTTCGGTCTGGAAACCCGGAGCGATGCAGGTCAGTCACACAGAGGTATGGAACCTGGGACAGCAGCTGAAAAAGAAGCCGGTCACGACCACCTTCAGCGGAACCGTCTCCACGTCTCTGGCTGCAGCCCGGTTCACGCACAGTGGAGCGCATCACAGATTCGATACCGATGTCCGGGTGTTTGATACACAGGCCGCGGGCAGTGTGGGATTGAAGCTCTGGGACAAAAAGAAGAGATTCAGTCCCGAAGCCAGGATCCAGGCAGAGGCATCCATGAGTGCTGCCAGTGTGACGGGAAACTACAGGGTGTTTTCGGGAACAGGTATGTCAGGGTCTTTGCGGGTCAGGGGTGAGACCGGGGCTGTCTATGCGAAAGCCGAGGCAGTGCTGTCCAAAGACGAACAGACACTGGAAGCATCTGTGGGAGCTGCGGCGTTCCGGGGAGAATGTTCCCTGGCGTTCTCTCTTCTGGGCTGTACGGTGACCATTACAGGAGAAGGCTCGGTTGGCAGCTGTGAAGCCGGCCTCTCCTACCGGCACAGGAACCGGGAGTGGGAGTTTGGCAGCAAGCTTGGCTTCATTGCGGGCACCGGATTCAAGGTGAATGTCCGCTATTGATGGCATTCGTATTTTTGACTGGCCATCCCCTGAGACCTGAATCACCCGGACCGGCCAGAGTGAATCGAATCAATTCAGAAAGGCAACAAGCAACAACAAGAAAGGAAACAACATGAAACAGACACCGGAATGGCTGCCGCTTGGCAGCGTCGTGACCCTGAAAGAAGGGTCCAAGAAGCTCATGACCGTCGGTCGGATCCAGCGGGGAGGAGATGACATTCTGTATGACTACGCCGGCGTCCTCTGGCCGGAAGGCATGATCCGCAGTGACCGGCTGTATCTCTTCAATCATGACGATATCGACCTGCTCTGGTATGTGGGCATGCAGGATCAGGAGGAATTCGGCTTCCGTCGTGTGCTGGAAGAACAGTACGATACCCTGCATGAATAAAAACTCTTCCCGGCAGTCTGCATGACTTGAACGGGAACAGAGATAAAACGGTTCTTCATCTTTCACACCCGGTTGCAGCCGGGTGTTTTGTAAATCCCGGTGAAACCGGGAAGGAAAGAAAGAGTCCAGATAAAATCGGGCGGTCTGGAAAGAAAGGAGAAGGATGGACAAAAACAGAAAAGACAGGAAGGATGGAATCCCACATGGCCATAGAGCCATCAGCGAAGAACTCACGGCTGTCATCTGCCCGCAGGAAGCAAAGGCAAGATACGGCAGAGCCGCAAAGGAAATCCTGTCTTTGCCATATCTCTGTGCGCTGATTCTGAAGAAAACTGTACCGGACCTGTTTTCGGGCAGTCTGAAGGATATTGCATGCCGCTTCAGAAAATCGATGGCAGCAGATACTGAGGGTGTGAGCGAACGTCTGAAGGACCAGCTGGCTGAAACAGAAAAAGCCACGGCAAGTCTGATTCACTGGTTCTGTATGTCTGTAAAACAGCCGATCCGAATGTACTTCTGATCGATGTCGAGGGGCAGAACACGAATCCAGGATCCAGCCATCTGGCAGGACGGTTCTTTTACTACATCGGTGTATTGCTGACCTCGCAGAAAAATGATGTCAGCGGTTTTTCCGGAGATGAATACCGGAATGTGAAACCGATTCTTGCCTTGTGGATCATGCCGCACATGGAACACAGTTTTATCATTGACTGCAGAAGCTGCGCTGAAATGATTTTTACTGACAGTGATACAGGAAATGCAGGACAGAATCTGTGTCATGTCATGGATGGTTTTATACGGTTCAAGGTGGCTGCAGTCGGAAATGACCGGGGTGAATCGGGAGACGGAGCCATTCAGTGCCTCAGTCCTATTTTCAGAGAGTCCATCGATCCGGAAAAGCAGATTCGATACCTGGAGAAGGAGGGAGTTCCAGTAACAGCCCACACCATAGATCAGCTGGATGACTGTAATGAAGCCCAGGTCGTCTGGGCGGATCCGAAGATGAAGCGGGAATACCACCAGATGAAGGCGGAGCGGGATGCATGTATCGAGAAGATTTATGGATTCAAATCCCAGAACGACGGCCTCAAATCCGAATACGACAGACTTAGATCCCGGCTCGTCCTGCTGAAGGAAAAATATCCTGAAATTTATCCTGAGATCAC
>Ga0137310_100853_pt1 | contig 20305 bp, 17 predicted proteins | sample NAcewiD2O_June_2_FD_97183 | JGI IMG/M metagenome (GOLD analysis project Ga0137310, IMG submission 97183) | Mouse cecal microbial communities from Vienna, Austria - N-Acetylglucosamine amended D2O_June | ecosystem: Host-associated > Mammals > Digestive system > Large intestine > Cecum | place...
AAAACGGAAGCATCCTCCTTCTGCGGCGTACTGAAAGCAGTCACAACAGAATCCCGCTCCGCACTTACCAAAGCCGTTTCCTGATATGCCAAACAGAGATCAGCCGGCACATTGTCACAGCAGATCCCTGAAAAAAGAATACATATGATACATAAGATCCATATCAGCACAGCAGATATTCCCTTCTTTTTCAGACGCATCAAACGCTCCCTTCATGCAGCTTGTCTTTTCCTGCTTCATCATATGGAGACCCAAACACCCGCGCCCAGCCTCCATATGATCAAACGAACCCCTATGCTTCCTGCGGCGGCCTGTGAATCCATTTCAGATAGGCATTGATAAAGGAGTCTAACGCGCCGTCCATCACTGCATCCACATTGCCGCTCTCCTCCTCTGTCCTTAAATCTTTTACCAGTTTATAAGGCTGCATCACATAGGAACGGATCTGGTTGCCCCAGCCGATCTCTTTCACATCCCCACGAATATCCGAGAGCTTATCCGCATTCTCCTCCTGCTTCAGCATATAGAGTTTCGCTTTCAGCATCTGCATCGCCTTATCCTTGTTCTGGAACTGGCTCCGCTCGTTCTGGCAGGTTACAACAATACCTGTCGGGAAATGCGTGATACGGATTGCCGAGGACGTCTTATTAATGTGCTGTCCGCCGGCGCCGCTGCTGCGGTAGGTATCGATCCGGATATCCTCATCCTTCACCTCAATATCCAGATCTTCTTCAATATCCGGCATCACGTCAAGCGATACAAAGGATGTCTGCCGCTTGCCCTGGGCATTAAAAGGAGAGATCCGGACAAGGCGGTGCACGCCTTTTTCGGATTTCAGATAGCCGTAGGCATTCTCGCCGTTGATCTGGAAAGTCACGGATTTGATACCCGCCTCATCGCCGTCCAGCATATCCAGTGTCTCGACCTGATAGCCTTTTTTCTCCGCCCATCTCGTGTACATGCGATAGAGCATACTGCACCAGTCGCAGCTCTCCGTGCCGCCGGCTCCGGCGTTCAGCTTCAAGATCGCATTGTTCTTATCATACTCCCCGTCCAGCAGCGTACTGATACGCACATTCTCGAAGGTGCGCACAAATTCATCCAGCTCCTGCCGGATCTCCGGCACCAGCTCCGCATCCTCCTCCTCGTAACCCATCTCGATCAGCGTCAGGATGTCCTCATACTGCTGTAACAATCCGTTCATCGTATCCACGATACCCTTTAACTGTTTGGATTCGATCACCTTTTTATTGGAAATCTCAGGATCGTCCCAGAATCCCGGGGCCTGCATCTCCATCTCCAGTTCCTCGATCCGTTTTTCCCTGTCAGCGAGGTTAAAGTGAATCCCTCACTTCCGCTAAGGGTGTCTCGTAAGCAAGAAGTTCCTGCTTCATGTTATCCAGTTCTACCATTATCAGAATCACCACCTTGTATTTTATTTTATATCTATGAAAATTGCTGCGGCATGTTACGGAGAAGGACACAATCTGTTTCGCCCACCGATCCAAAATGAAAAGCCCTGTATCTGTTTATCACCGCCACAGCATAGTTTCATCTGCCTGACCATCTCTCCCCTGATAAACCGCACCGGTTCGCGTTGCAAACCGCACGGTCTCTCATCCTATCTAACGTTTCCCACAGCAATTTTTATATTTCTTGCCGCTTCCGCAGGGGCACGGATCGTTCGGATAGATCTTCGCCGCCGCTCTCTTCACCGGCGTCTTTGCAAGTGTATCGTCCTTGTTTGTGCCTGTCACTTTCGCAACCTGTTCACGTTCTACCTTTTCCTCCACCTTGACATGCATCAGAAGCCTTACGGTATCCTCCCGGATATTCTGCGTCATCTCGTCAAACATGGAGTAACCCGCCATCTTGTATTCCACCAGCGGATCTCTCTGGCCGTAGGCCTGCAGGCCCGCACCCTGACGGAGCTGGTCCATATCGTCAATATGTCCCATCCACTTTCTGTCGATGACCTTTAACAGGATCACACGCTCCAGCTCCCGGATCTGTTCGGGATTCGGGAATTCCGCTTCCTTCGCCTCGTAAAGCTTTACCGCCTCGCCTTTGAGCTGCTGTTTCAGATTATCCTTGTTCGGTTTGGAGAGCCTCTCCTGTGTGACCGGCTCCACCGGAATGATCGGTATGAGCAGGGAGTTCAACTCATTGAAATCCCATTTTTCCGTATTGTTATCGTCTCCGATCGCCATATCCACACAGTTTTCCGCGATATCGGTAATCATCTTATAGATCACATCCCGCATGCTCTCGCCGTTTAATACCCGGAGCCGCTCTTCGTAGATGATCTCACGCTGCTCGTTCATCACCTGATCGTATTCCAGCAGGTTCTTTCTGATACCGAAATTGTTGCCCTCTATCTTCTTCTGGGCGGATTCGATCGCCTTGGTCAGGGAACTGTGCTCGATCTCCTGTCCCTCCGGGATACCCAATGCGTTGAACATCGAGATCATCCGCTCGGAACCGAACAGGCGCATCAGATCATCCTCCAGAGAAATATAAAACCGGGACGCGCCGGGATCTCCCTGACGCCCCGAACGTCCGCGCAGCTGGTTATCGATACGCCTCGATTCATGCCGCTCCGTACCGATGATCATCAGCCCGCCGGCTGCCCTTGCCTCCTCGTCCAGCTTGATATCCGTACCACGGCCCGCCATATTCGTAGCGATGGTCACGGCGCCGTGGATGCCCGCATCCGCTACGATCTCCGCTTCCTGTTCGTGGAACTTCGCGTTCAGCACGTTATGGGGGATGCCCCGTTTGCGCAGCATATTGCTGAGTTCCTCCGACGCCTCGATGGTGATCGTACCTACCAGCACCGGCTGCTGCCTTGCATGGCACTCCTCCACCGCGTCACAGATCGCTTTTAACTTTTCTTTTCTCGTTTTATAAACGCTGTCCTGATAATCCTTCCGGACCACCGGTTTATTGGTCGGGATCTCGATGACATCCATGCCGTAGATCTCCCGGAACTCTTTTTCCTCCGTCAGCGCCGTACCGGTCATGCCGGATTTTTTCTCGAATTTATTGAAGAAGTTCTGGAAGGTGATCGTGGCAAGAGTCTTGCTCTCCCGTTTTACCTTCACATGCTCCTTCGCTTCAATCGCCTGATGCAGGCCGTCTGAATACCGCCTGCCCGGCATGATACGTCCCGTAAACTCGTCCACGATCAATACCTGATCGTCCTTCACCACATAGTCCTTGTCCCGGAACATCAGATTGTTGGCGCGCAGCGCCAGATCCATATTGTGCTGGATCTCCAGATTTTCGGAATCCGCCAGATTCTCCAGATTAAAGAACTGCTCCACCCGCTTTACGCCGGCTTCCGTCAGCACGACAACCTTGTCCTTTTCATTGACGATAAAGTCGCCGCTCTCTTCCCGCTGGATGCCCATGATGAAATCCATTTTCGACATCTCTTCCATATCCGCTCCGCGCTGCATCTGCCTCGCCAGAATATCACATGCTTCATAAAGCTTCGTGGACTTTCCGCTCTGCCCTGAAATGATCAGCGGGGTTCTCGCTTCATCCACCAGCACCGAGTCCACCTCGTCGATAATGGCATAATGGAGGCTTCTCTGCACAAGCTGCTCCTTATAGATGACCATATTGTCACGCAGATAGTCAAATCCCAGTTCGTTGTTTGTCACATAGGTAATATCGCAGTTATAGGCTTCCCGTCTCTCATCGTTTTTCATCTGATTCAAAACTACGCCTACAGTAAGCCCCAGAAATTCATGTACCTGTCCCATCCATTCCCGGTCGCGGTTTGCCAGATAGTCATTGACCGTAACGATATGCACGCCCTTTCCCTCCAGCGCGTTCAGATAGGCAGGCAGGGTGGAAACAAGAGTTTTTCCTTCACCGGTACGCATCTCCGCGATACGCCCCTGATGCAGGATGATGCCGCCGATCAGCTGTACCCTGTAGGGTTCCATATTCAGTACACGCCTTGCCGCCTCCCGCACTGTCGCAAAAGCCTCCGGCAGGATATCGTCCAGCGTCTCGCCTTCTTCCAGTCTCTTTTTAAATTCCTTTGTCTTACCCTTTAACTGTTCATCGTCCATGTCCATCATCCCGCTGCGCAGGGACTCGATCTTATCCACAATGGGCATGATCCGCTTCAGTTCTCTCTGGCTGTGTGTGCCAAAGACTTTGTTGATCACATTCATGCTTTGCCTCCGTTTGACTGTAACCTGCCGCCCTCCGCAATACTCTGCCGGCAGGCATACTAAACCCAGATTGAAGTATTATAGCAGAAAATGACACGGTGTTCAACTAAAAATACGCGAACCTCACAACAGTTTAGCCTCGGCGTTATTGTTACGAACCATTTTCTGTTTTCCCGCATATCATACCAGTAAAGTGTAGCGGAGACTTTTTAATATGAAAGAAACAATGCCTTCTAAGGAAAACAACTGCAATTTTTCCGGTATCCGCCCGGCTATGGCAGACCTCTCCTGGCCGCCCCTGCGGGTATGCGGAAAAAATCCCGCCTATGCAAATCTTCTCAGCATAGATCACTCCGGCATGGTATCGGAAATGACTGCGATCACCCAATATATCAGCAACGAAAACCGCCTTTCCGCCGAGCTGTGTCCCCTCGCGAGATCCATCCTCGGCATCGCAATGGCGGAAATGATGCACCTGCAGAAACTGGGGGAACTGATCTGCCTGCTGGGCGGAAACGTGGATTATACGGCAAGATACCGGGGCGGAAAACCACGTATGTGGACGCCGCGGTATCTCTCCTCCCCCTCCGGCGCAAGGGAAATGCTGCTGGCGGATATCGAAAGCGAAAAACAGGCGATCGCCCAGTATACGGCACATATCAAAATGATGGATGACGCGGATGTGAACGCCTTGCTCAAAAGAATCATCGCAGACGAGGAATACCACATCATACTGCTGCAGGGGCTCCTTGCGGAGATGTAAAACCGCCGCCCGGCGCTTTACACCTTTACGGGCATTTGCTATAATAAAACTGTAAACGATAACCCGTAAACAAGGTAAACTGAAAGCAGGTGATGATATGCCGGCAGATATCGAAGTTACAAAAGCAGCTCTCGATGATTTCAAAAAAATTCAGGAGTATATGCTATTAGCGAAAAAAGAAAATGCTACCGAAACATACGCCAAACTAAAAGATGAATATCTGACCATAAAAGCCCTTCTTAGTGTTTCAGGCGTAAATCTTGCGGATATCGATAAGATCAAAGAATAACTCTCACACGATCCAAACGGATCAAACGGATCAGACAGGAGGCTGACCATCCATTGATCAGCTTCTTGTTGTTACGCCAGCCAAAACAAAAGAAGAATCATCAGACAGCGAGGAAGGAGCCCGCCCTATGTGGATTGCCGAAAACTGGAAAGATTATGAAGTCATCGATACCTCCTCAGGAGAAAAACTCGAACGCTGGGGGAAATACCTGCTTGTACGCCCGGACCCGCAGGTGATCTGGAATACGCCTAAAAATCACAGTGGCTGGAAAAAGAAAAACGCCCATTATCACAGAAGCAATAAAGGCGGCGGTGAATGGGAATTTTTTGACCTGCCGGAAGAATGGAGTATTCACTATAAAGAACTGACCTTCCGCTTAAAGCCGTTCAGTTTCAAGCACACCGGGCTTTTTCCGGAACAGGCCGTCAACTGGGACTGGTTTTCCGGACTGATCCGGCATGCGGAACGTCCTATAAAGGTGCTGAACCTTTTCGCCTATACCGGCGGCGCCACGGTTTCCGCCGCAAAAGCAGGCGCAAGCGTGACCCATGTGGACGCCTCCAAAGGAATGGTCACCTGGGCAAAAGAAAACGCGGCATCTTCCGGCCTTTCGGATGCGCCGATCCGCTGGCTGGTAGATGACTGCGTAAAATTCGTGGAACGGGAGATCCGCCGCGGCAATCATTACGATGCGGTGATCATGGACCCGCCCTCCTACGGCAGAGGTCCCGGCGGTGAGGTCTGGAAAATGGAAGAGAGCATCTTTCCGTTTTTGACACTTGTGTCACAATTATTGTCGGACAAGCCGCTTTTTGTACTGCTGAATTCCTATACGACAGGCCTGCAGCCCGCCGTGCTTTCCTATATGATGAATACCGTTTTCACAAGCCGCTTCGGCGGCCGCGTGGAAGCCGAAGAGATCGGGCTCCCTGTGACAAAGAGTTCCCTTGTTCTGCCCTGCGGCGCATCCGGGCGGTGGGTCTTAAAATAGGGCATCAACCCCGCTTCCTCATCCCGTCCGGAATCCGCAGCGCCGTTTTGTTAAAATTCATTAATGAGGGCCGCTACCGACGCGCCCCATATGATAAACAGGATCGCATACAGTGCCAGCTTGATCAGCCAGACGATCAGAAACGCCTTGCAGAAATTCGCTTTGCTCTTCTTTTCCGTATTGCCGAAAGCCCAGACAAGCATCAGGATTATGCCGATACAGGGCACGAAGGTTGACAGAACCAAAAGGCCTACCCATTCGCCCGTGCCCACCGGTTCTTCCATTTCCATCGGCGTAAGGCTCGGTCCCTGAAAAGGGCCCTGATTATAGTTCGCATAGGGCTGGCCGTAAGCATAATTATTCTGTCCCTGCCCGTAATTATTTGCGTTATTCTGCGGCTGGCCGTAACCGCCCGCGTTATTGTCATTCCGGAACTGGCCGTAACCGTTTCCCGTATTCTGCGGCTGGCTATAGCTGTCTGCCGTACTCTGAGACTGACTGTAATCATTTGCCGTATTCTGCGGCTGGCCGTAAGCATTTGACGCTGGCTGGTCCTGATAAGGATTTCCGCTGAACTGTCCGCTTACCGTGGTATCTGGTTCCTGATTATTATTGTTCCAACTATCCATCTTTTATCTCCTTTTTTCTTAATAGTTCCTCTCCGTTTATACCCTTTTGCACAGCGCCTATCTGCCCAGCAGATGCTTTATAATACTTCTGTAACCGGGTATGATCCGTGAAAAAAGATTATTGGGGGTATATACATAAGGCGGCCTATCCGGAAAATACCTGACCATCCGGATCAAATAGACCGATATCATAAACAGGGCGATACCGCAAAGCGCCCAGGTGAGTCCCTTGCACTTTTGCCCCCTGATATACCTCTCAAAGGCAAACCACAAAGCCCACAGGCCCCAGAGCCCTGCTGCCGGGTTCAGCGCCCAGGATCTCAGAAACTGTCCCTTCAGCAGGTACAGCACAGCCCTCGTCATGCCGCAGCCGGGACAGGGAAATCCGGTCACGATCACCGAAGGGCAAAAAGCGCCGAACAGGGCATGCATCACAAAGTACAGCACTACGACCGCCAGCACCCCCGCTCCATGCTGTCCGATATCCTGTTTTATCCTCCCCCATATAACGGGCAGGGCATTTCGTATCTCTCTTTTCATCTTCTCTATCATACCATGTAACCGCCGAAAACGCCAGCGCTATCTTCCCCAAAGGGATTGAAATGTAACAGTGAGGCCAAAGGCTGAACCGCTGCACTGAAATCGCAGCGGCCCGGAAACATGTAAATCAGCCCGGCAGGGATTCCGCCCCTCGCCGCAGGCGGCGTTTTGTTTTTCAGCCCGGCTGCCCATGATAGGGGTTCACATGCACCATACAATGCTTGACAGCCGGAAATTCCCTCTCAATGGCAGCATGCACCCGCTCCGCAATGTCATGGCTCTCCTCCAGCGACTTTCTCCCGTCCGCGGAGAATTCCACATCCACATAGATCTTATCCCCGAAAAGCCGCGTCTTCATGTCATCGATGTTGATCACACCCTCCTCTTTCCTCACGACCTCCCGCATCCGGTCCACCAGTTCATCCGGGCAGGATTTATCCACCATCTTATCCATAGCGTCCCGGCAGATCTCAAACGCCGCCTTCTCAATAAACAGGCAGATACCCACGCTCGCCGCCGCATCCAGCACCGGATATCCCATTCTCGCACCGAGAATACCGATAAACGCGCCGACGGAAGAGAGGGCGTCGGAGCGATGATGCCAGGCATCCGCCAGCAGCGCGCCGGAATTGATTTTTTTCGCCGCTGCCCTCGTATACCAGTACATCCACTCCTTCACCAGAATCGATACCGCTGCCGCAGCCAGCGCAAGCGCCCCAGGCACCGCCAGGTTTCCGTAATTTCCTCCCGCTATCTTCTGTATGCCTTTTATGCCGATCCCGCCGCCGGTGAACGCCAAAACCGCCGCCAGCAGAAGAGAAGCCATGCACTCCATCCGCTCGTGTCCGTACTGATGGTCCGCATCTGATTTTTTCCGTGACATGGCGATACCCGCGATCACAATGATCGTGCTGAACACGTCCGATGCCGAATGCACCGCATCGGAGATCATGGCGCCGGAAGAGGCAACAATACCTGCCGCCAGTTTCAGCAAAGACAACACCAGATTCACCGCGATACTGACCGCCGACACTTTATATGCAAGGTTATGTTTCTTTTTCATCACCTAAAAAAGATCCTTTCAGACAATTATTCTTTTCAAGATACAACCCCCGTACTATTCTGTCAAGTTATTTGCTTTATAATTTTGGTTAGCCTCCTCTACCTCAGGCAGTAAGATATCCGTCACCCTTTTCCATTCCTTTGTCCCTTCCACCTTATATACTTCACTGCGGTTTTTTGCCAGAAATTTTGTCAGTTCATAGCAGTTGATCCATATCTCATTGTTGCTCTCCTTCTGGGACTCGTCAAATACCAGTTCCAGCCCGAAATGCAGATGTACCGTTTCTATATTATTGACATTCTCCTTCACGCTGTAGCCGGTATGCCCCATATAGCCGATCACATCCCCGGCGGTCACGATATCCCCCTCCTTCAGATCCTCCGCATAAGGGTAGTTCTGCCGCAGATGCGCATAGTAATAATAGCGTTTTTTATCAAGACTCCGGATGCCGATCCGCCAGCCGCCGTACTGGTTCCAGCCCAACGCTTCCACATAGCCGGATTCAACGGCGATGATTGGTGTACCGATCTGTCCCATCATATCATGCCCCAGATGCGGCCTCGCATAGCCATAACTTCTGGACGCCCCGAAATCATCATAATCCGTATAGGGAAAATCCTTCGCGATCGGAGAGAAGGCCTTCAGCCCGTACCGCTTTTCCCCCTCCGCCTCGTACTCTCCCACAAAGCCGCCCAGCACCGCCGTATAGGCTTCCAGATAATACGGGTAATACTTCAGCTTTTCGGTCAGCTTTTCCATGCTTTCCCCTTCCCGCAGCTCCGAGGCGCATTCGTCAATATTTTTCAGCGCCTCTTTCCCGAATTCACCGCCCTGACGCGCGGCAGCATAGGCAAGCAGTTCGATCCAGTTCAAATGAATCTCTTCTTCATAACTGTCCACATCATACTGATAAGCCTTGCTCATCGCCTCCGCCGGCACCGTAAAATCCACCCACTTGATATAATCCCCCGATGTGTTCTCCACCATTTCTCCCCGTTGGTGCTTTTCCAGAATTTCCCAGATGCCGTCCGCATTTGCCTGTTTCGCAGCCTTCATTTTTTTATCCCCGGAAACAGCCCCCATTCCTGCAAGACAGATAAGCGCCATCAGTTCCAGTACCACGCCGGCCCGCATCAACACACCGTACAGGTCCTTTCTTCCCCTCCCGTTTTTTCTCATTCGGATTTTCCTTTCTTTTGTCCCTGATCCGTCTTTACAGTATATGAAAAAGCCATATCAGACATTCCGGAGCAGTTTCCCGCATCCTCCGCGCCTGATATGGCTTTTGTTTCCTGTATGAAAGCTTATGAAATCATCTCTATTCCGATCAGCCCAGAGTATCAAACCTGCCGCCTGTTGACGGCACGTTTTCTTCCTCTACCTTATCCCAGTCCACATTCCGGATCTTTTCCAGAAGTTCTTCTATCGTACCTGCCTTTACCGTTGTCCTCTTTACCTTATTATAAGCGGACTGATATGCGGTATCGGAGTTCTTCTCCGCGCGCTTTGCTTCTTTCGCCTCCTCAAGCCGCTCCTTCTGCTGCTCGCTCGACCTTTCGAGAGACGCAAACAAAGTGGTGGTACCGTCCTTCCCGAAAGTAACACCCATCTTTTTCACTTCATCGCCGGACTCCTGAAGCTGCGTCCGCATATAGGCAAGCTGGTTTCTGGCATCTTCGATCTTCTCCATGTTTTCTTTCTTCACAGACTCGTCTTTCGCCATCTTTTCCAACTCTTCCGTATTCACCAGAACACTGTATTCTTTTGTTCCCCGATCCAGATAAGCTGCCGCCTCTTCTTCCGTCTCAAAATCCCCGACGATAAAATCCATATTGCTGTATTTCTGCTGCAGTTCCTTCAACAGATTTTTCGCCTCCCGGCTCAGTTCCACCGGCTTTGTATTTGCCGCCCCGCCTGTTTTTCCGATATTCCCGGCGCTTTTGGCCTCTCTCTGCTCTTTGGACTTCCCTGCATAATTCTGGTAATTGTTCACATAAGCATCATAGCCGCCTACTTTGTTCATCGCTCTGCCCTCCATAGCTCTCTTTGTAAGTCCGTTTACGCTGTCATTTTCTGATATGTCAGTCTTTCAAATACTATATCGGCTGATTTTTCCAAAGAATAACCCCTCTTCCTCTTTTATCCATAAAAATTCTTTCACTGCCTTCGCGCATTCATACGGATCACAGGCCGCGCAAAGTCCCTGACAGTAAATGCAAAGTCCCGGGTGCAGCCGCTACCCCTGACAGAACTATTATAAAAAATTTACTGCTTTCTTCTTCTTATTATGTTACAATAGGCGTTAATGAAAGGAGCCCGAAGTCCATGCAGCGGTTTTACACGTTCTGTATTCGTTTTATGCAGATAACAGCATTTCTTCTTTTCGCCATTCTGGCGGTGTCCGCTTTTTTCCGGACCGCCTATGTGGAAAATGCTTATGAAATCGTCATACAGTTAGGCCGGGATAATCCCCTGCTTAACATTTTGTTTTTGTGCTGTTTTCTCGGACTAATCTTGGGGATCGGGCAGCTTTTCCTGCGCCTGAAGCAGGGGGCGCCCGTTTTGCTCGTGCTGTCCTGTCTCTGGATCTTCGGCGCATCCCTTCTCTGGACTTATTTTTCCAAAAGCGGGCCCGCCTCCGACTGCGGTTCTGTCTATTATGCCGCAAAACGGTTTGCAGTGAACGATTTTAGCGCCATTTCCTACCGGGATTCCTATTTTTCCGTTTATCCCTTTCAGCTTGGACTGGCTTTCTTTTATGAACTGATATTCCGCCTTGCCCGCAATGATAATTTTCATATCCTGCAGGGCGTCAACGCGCTGTGCCTTGTGCTCTGCACCGTCTCCCAATACCGCCTCTGCGGACGGCTTTTCCGAAAACGTGCCGCACAGGTTTATACGCTGCTTCTGACGGACTTGTGTCTGCCGCTTATTATGTACGGTTCCTATATTTACGGGGAAGTCCCGTCCTTTGCGTTTCTGCTTTTCGGGACATGGATGCTGCTGGTTTTTCTGGATATTCCCGCGCGGACCGTGTCTCCGGAAACTGCTTCCCCGATCCCTTTGAAGCCATCCGCTTCCGGAGATACATCTGCAGAAGCATCCGGCAGTTCGCCGGATAAAAGCACCCGGAAACCGCCCGTGAAAGGAAAACGCCTGATCAGCGCACTCTCCGGCATTTCGGCATTGTTATCCCTGACGGCGGGCGTTCTGGTGCGGAAAAACTCTCTTGTCTTTATGATCGCTCTGGGGATCATACTGCTGCTCTGGCTGTTTTGCCGCCGGAAACAGTTTTCCCGCAAAAAGCTGGCTCTGTACCTGATTTATTTCGCCCTCTTATTTTCGCTTTCCGTCGGCATCATTCCGATGGTGCAGGCGCTTTATGCAAAGCGTTCCGGTCAGGAGATCAATCCCGGCATTCCCTCCAGCACCTATCTCGCCATGGGGCTGATGGAAGCGGATGCAGGCCCCGGACATTACAACGGCTATAACTTTGATACCTTTACGATTGAGGCGGACTATGATGCCAAAATCGCTTCCGAGATCGGTTGGGCGGCATATCGGGAAAGGCTTTCCTATTTTATATCCCATCCGGGCTACAGCCTGCGGTTTTTCTCCCGGAAATTCTGTATACAGTGGCTGAATACCGGCTGGTCCATTTTTGATTCCATTTACGTTTCCTTCGGTGAAAGGCTTCCGGTGGTTGAAAGCTGCTTTTCCGGCGCTCTTTACAACGTTTTGAAGGATTATATGTCAAATTACCAGATGGCGCTCTATCTGCTGTCTGCCGTCAGTACCTTCATGCTGCTTTATACGAAAAAGGATGACGACGTTTTCCTCTACCTGTTTCCGCTTACCGCCTTTGGCGGGGGGGCGCTGTTTCTCGCGTGGGAGGCAAGCGGCAGATACGTTCTGCCCTATGCCGTTTTTATGCTGCCCTATGCGGGATACGGAATGCATCTGCTTGCGGAACTGCTTGCACAAAAATTCCGGCTATCCTTAAAAGGAGTAAAAAACCTATGAATATCTCTGCACTCAGACAACCATCCGAAAAAAAACAGAATCATAATTTCCGGAAAACATGCGGGCGTTATTTTCCCGGCATTTTTTCCGCGCTCCTTGTTTTTTTGCTATTCTGTTATTTCCGCAGGCTTTCTCCTTTTATCTATCAGACGAACGACGACCTGTTTCTGAAGATGATCGTTTCCGGGGAGATGACCGGCACGCCCGATCCCCGTATGTTCTACCTCTCCTATCCGGCAGGGCTGCTCCTCTCGGCTCTATACAGACTGTTTCCGCAGCTTCCCTGGTACGGACTGCTTTTTTGTTTTACGATCGGCGTGACGATGACATTGATCCTTGCCTCTCTTTTAAAGCGGGAAAAAAGCCTGATAGCCCGTCTGCTTACCGCTGTCCTTTTCTGCCTGTTCAGCTATGGTTTTCTGTTTCTGCACATCGCGGAGCTGCAGTTTACCACCGTGACGGCAATGGCAGGCTGCGGGGCGCTTTTTCTGTTCTTTCTTGCTCCCCCTGCGGACTCCCTGAGGGAGACTTTAAAATATAACAGTGGTTTTTTACTGCTCTCCGCTTACAGTTTTTGTTTCAGGGGGGAGGCTTTTTTGATGTTCTTTCCGATGATCGGCATGATCGGCATTGGAAAATATCTGGATGCCGGAAGATCTTCTTCCGCTTCCCTTTTTCAATGCAGCAGACAGCGGAAAAACCTGTTTGCCCTTGCCGGTATCTTTATCGCCCTTATCGGCTGTCTTTTTGTGCTGGAAAAACTCGCCTATCAGAGAGAAGACTGGAAAACTTTTTCCGCCTACACCGAGGCGAGCGAAACCGTTTATGATTATGAAGGGTATCCCGATTATGATACCCATGAGGAAGCCTACCGGGAACTCGGTATCACCCGCTCTTCCTATGAAGCCGCCGCCCATCGTTACTGCATCGCCTTAGAGCCCGGCATCAACCAAAAGACAATGGAAACCCTGGCTGGCATCGTAGAACAGGAGCGCCGGCTGTCTTTGTCCGAACTTCCCGGAAAGCTGCGGGAAATGGCTGAGTTTTTTCTTGACAGACATCTATCCTATACTGACCGCCCTCTAAATCTGCTGGTGTACTGCTGTTATATCCTGTTTTTTATCTGCGGCACACTGTCCGGAAAGAAGGGCGCCCTTCGGGATATCCTGTTTCTGGGTTTTGCCCGGATGTTCATCTGGACTTACCTTGTTTTTTACGGCAGGCTCCCCTCAAGAGTATCCCAGTCGATTTATCTGGGGGAACTCGCCGTACTGTTCGCCATCGCCTTCGGATACCGGCTCTGGGTTTTCAGACAGGCTCCCTGTCCGCAGGAGGCCTCCCTGCCGGATACCGCCCCGCAAAATACAGAAATCCTGTCTGCGGGAAATCCGCTTTCCCGGCAGAAAGCCTGCCTTGTTTTCTGGGCGGCATCAGCCTGCTTTCTGACCTTTGTCTGCCTGCGGTTCGGTTTCCCGAAGGCAAGGGCCGCCGTCTGGGAGGCGAAATCCCGCCTGCAGTTTTCTCAGTCTTTCGTGGATATCAAAAATTATTTTTATGCCCATCCGGACTGCTTCTATTATCTGGATATGGATTCCTTCGGCTCCTTTACGGAGGACGGGCTGCAAAACACAATAAGCGGTTATGACAACTTTCTCTATCTCGGAAGCTGGATTCCCCACAGCCCCTGGTATGACGCAAAATTTGAAAGGCAGGGGATCGCCGATCCCGCCAGAGCGCTTTATGAAGATCCGGAGGTGTTTGTTGTCTTTATGAATACAGAGGGGATCAATTATGACTATCTGACGGATTTCTATGCGGAAAATTATCCCGGCGTATCCCTGAAAGTAGTGGATACGGTGGACGTTTCCAATGACCTGCAGTTTCTGATCCTGAAGGGAACTGCCGATTGACCGCCCGGTTTTTGCATATGACATACCTGACCGTTCCCGCACAGGCTTTGAATGCGCAGCACCGGTTGAAATAAGCGCGGCGGCGCGCCGGGATAAAACTGCCTTCGCATCGGCCCTGCCGGACGCCGGTTACATTACAGGAAACATGAGGATTGTCCAATGATGAATACAGCCAGAAAAACCCGCAATAAAACAAAAACAGCCCCATCCTTTTCCGACAGCAGACTGTTCTCCCTCCTTCCGGCAGTCTGCCCGGTTTTGGTTGTCTTTCTGCTGTTTTGTTTTTTCCGCCGTCTTGCGCCCTTTGTCTATCAGACCAATGACGATCTGTTTATAAGAATGATCGCCTCCGGCGAGATCAGCGGCATGCCGGAGAGCCGGCTTCATTTTATCGCCTATCCTGCGGGACTTCTTCTCTCCCTGCTTTACAGATGTTTTCCCACCCTTCCCTGGTACGGGCTGTTTTTGTGCTGTTCCTTCGGCATTGCCCTGATATCGGTTCTTTCCGCTCTGCTGCGCGGTGAAAAAACACTGCCCGGCCGGTGTATCACCGTTTTACTGTTCTGCCTGCTCAGCTACGGATTTTTGTTCGCACATCTTGCCGAACTGCAGTTTACAACCTCAGCAGGCATTGCCGCGGCGGGCGCTCTTTTTCTGTTTATTGTCTCCGCGCCCTCTTCTTCTTTTCGGGAAACCCTGAAACATAATGCGGGCTTTCTCCTGCTTTCCGCCTATGCCTTCTGTATCCGTGATCAGGTACTGTTTATGTGTTTTCCTTTTCTCGGTATGGCAGGCCTGTCCAAATATCTTGATGCGGGAAAGCATCCGGCAGATTCCCCCTCCCGCAGTAAATCCGGTTTTCCTTTTTTCCGTCATAACAGGAGGCAGAAAAACCTTCTGCTTCTCGGCGCTGTTTTTCTCGCCATGCTTGCCGCCTTTCTCGTAGTCGAAGCAATCGCCTATCATGACAGCAGCTGGCGCTCCTTCCGATCTTACAGCGCCGCCCGCGCATCGGTTTATGACTATGGCGGCTACCCCGATTATGATACCCATGAAGAAACCTATCAGGAACTGGGCATCAGCCGCTCTTCCCATGAAGCCGCCGCCCGCCGCTACTGCCTGATCCTGGAACCCGCCATTGATCAGCATGCCATGGAAGTTCTGGCGCAGATCTCCGGGCAGGAGCGAGCGGCCTCCCTTGGAAGCTTTTCCGAAAAAGTGCATGACATGGCGGGGTTCTTTTTAGAACGCCACCGTTCCGATGCCGATAAACCGCTGAATCTGCTGGTTTACCGCTGTTACTTTCTATTGATCGTCTGCGCTGTTTTCTGCAGGAAATGGAACGCGCTCCGGGATATCCTGTTTACATTATCCGCCCGTATGGCAATCTGGTCCTACCTGATCTTTTACGGCAGACTGCCGGTCCGTATCTCCCAGACCGTCTATCTGGCGGAACTGGCGGTTCTTTTCGCCATCGCTTTTTCATGCAGACTGTGGCTTCCGCGGGAAAATCCCGACCGGGCAGAGAAAGATAATGTCCCTGCGCAAACACCGGATATAACCGGCATCCCGAAAAATCCTGCGGGTTTCCGTCAGAGATCATGCTCCGCCCTCTGGCTTATGTCTGCTGCCCTTATCGCCTTTACCTGCATCCGCAGCGGCATCCCGAACGCCAGAGCCGCCGCCGGGACCTCTGCCGCCCGCCTGCAGTTTTCCGAAGCTTTCACGGTTATGAAAGACTATTTTAACAGCCATCCGGATCATTTTTATTTTCTGGACACCAACTCCTTCGCCTACTTTACGGAGGACGCTCTGAAGGGTAAGGAACCCGCGGACAGCAATTATCTTTTCATGGGGGGATGGGCCGCGAAAAGCCCATGGTATGAGAAAAAACTGGAAAAAGAACAGATCGCGGACCCTGCCGCCGTTCTTTATGAAGATTCTTCCGTCTACGCCGTCTTTATGAATACGGAAGAAACCGGCTATGATTATCTGGAAGCATTCTATGCGGAAAACTACCCGGATGTTCGTCTGGAAGAGGTAGAAACAGTAGATGCAGGGGGCGGCATTTCCTTTGTCATCTTAAACGCCGTCCCGGAAAAAGCGCCTTAATTTTCCACAGACATCCGCCACCTTTTTATGATCGTCCCCGCCCGAACTGACACCGATCGTCAGACCGCCTTCCTGCAGGATGGCAGGAAAAAAGAAATCGCAGTCCTTCTTGCAGGATGCATTATTGACAGGAATTTTCCTTTCCCTGCAAAGTTTTGTTATCCTATGGTTCAGCGCAGGGTCATCCGTTGCCGCAAACACCATATCCATCCCCTCCAGATCGCGTTCTTCAAAACCTTTCCTTTGAAAGATCAGGCTCCCGCTGCTCTCTCCCTGCAGCAATTCTGCCATTTCCCCGGAATACTCCGGCGCCGTGATAAACAGATCTGCCCCGAATGAAAGCAGCACACCCGCCCGCCTTGCCGCTATTTTTCCGGCTCCGGCTATGAAGATCCGCTTTCCCTCCAGAGACAGGAAAAGCGGAAAATACCCGTATTTCTTCTTCATTTTTTCAAACTACCTTCTTCCAAAATGCACGACCGCACACATCCCGGGGCCTGTATGGGCGCCGATAATGGGGCTCAGCATCATCTTCGTCACACTGCACTGCGGATTGATCTGTTTTACTTTTTCCTCCAGATATTCCGCGTTTTCCTGACTGTCCGCATGCAGGATATAGATCCGCTCCCCCGGCTTTTTATCGCCGGCGGCTTCATAATAGTCCACCAGGGAATTCAATGCCCGCTTCGTCCCCCTTGCCTTAGCAAAATTTTTCAGCGTGCCGTCCTCCTCGATTTTCAATACCGGTCTGATATTCAGAGCAGATCCCACCACGGCGGTGGCAGCCGATACCCTTCCGCCTCTTTTTAAATACATCAGATCTTCCACCATAAACCAGTGGCAGACCTTCAGCCTGTTGTCTTCCAGCCACTTTCCGTTTTCGGCGGGAGCCATGCCCTCTTTCCTATTCTGCACCGCCGCCTCCAGCAAAAGCCCCATACCGCCGGTCGCCGCAAGGGAATCCACACAGACGATCTCCCTCTCCGGAAACTGTTCTTTCAGCTGTCCAGCCGCAAGGCAGGATGACTGGTAGGTGCTGGAAAGCCCGCTGGACAACGCCAGATACAAAATGTCCTTTCCCTCCCGCAATACCGGTGTAAATACATCCATATAGACCTGCGGCGATATCTGGGAAGTCCTTGTCAGATCTCCGTTTCTCTGCCCGTTATAGAACCGCTTTAAAACTTCCTCCGTCTCTATTTCCTCACAGACCCTGTCCTCATCCCCCAGCGAATACCGCATGGAGATAAACCGGATATCATTCTCTTTCGCGTAACCGGCAGGAATGTCCGCCGAGATATCTGAAAAAATCACATATGACTGTTCCATATCTTTTCCCTCTCATTTCTTTAGATTCGCAAGCGGCAGCATGCCTCTTTTCTCTTCTGTTTTTCTCTTGCGGTCGTTACTTTACAAACATTCGGATCATTTTATCCTTCCATGCCGCATATGGCTGATACCGCATGGGCAGATCCGGAAATGTCTTTTTATCCACAATGCTCTTTCTATGGGTAAATGTCTCAAAACCATGTTTTCCGTGATAAGATCCCATACCGCTCTCCCCCACGCCGCCGAAGCCCATCGCGCTGGTGGCAAGATGAATCAGCGTATCATTGATACAGCCGCCCCCAAAGGAAACTCTCTCCTTTACATAACTGATGTTCCGCCTGCTGGCGGAAAACAGATAGAGCGCAAGAGGACAGGGCATGGAGCGGATCTTACGCACCGCCTCCTCCAAAGAACGATAGGAAAGCACAGGCAGCACGGGACCGAATATTTCCTCTCCCATCACCGCATCCTCCCAGCTTACGCCATCCATCACCACCGGCGCGATCTGCCGCGTATCCGCATTTCTCTCACCACCATATACAACTTTTTTCTCCTCTATCAACCCGCAGATACGATCAAAGTGTTTCCGGTTGATGATCTTCCCGTAATTTTCGTTTTTCAAAGGCTCCCTGCCGTACTGGAGTTCTACCTGCTTTTTCAGTTCCCGTAAAAGCGCAGGCTTTACCGTCTCATCGCAGTAGATATAATCCGGCGCAACGCAGGTCTGTCCGCAGTTTAAGAACTTGCCGAATACGATCCGCTTTGCCGCCAGCGGGATATTTGCCGTCCTATCCACGATGCAGGGACTTTTCCCGCCAAGTTCCAGCGTTACCGGCGTCAGATGTTCAGCCGCACGGCGCATCACTTCCCTGCCTACCGCTTTCCCGCCGGTAAAGAAAATATAGTCAAACTTCATTTTCAGAAGAGAAGTATTTTCTGCCCTTCCGCCATTCACCACCGCCACAAACTCCGCCGGGAAGCAGTTCTCAATCAGCCTTGTCATAACCTCCGCCGTATGCGGCGCGTAGGCGCTCGGCTTTAAAACTGCCGTATTTCCTGCTGCCACAGCGTCCACCAGCGGTTCGATCGTCAGTAAAAAGGGATAATTCCACGGGCTCATAATCAGCACACAGCCATAGGGCGAGGGCTTCTCAAAACTCCTGGACACGTACTGCGCAAGGGGCGTCATCACGCGCTTCTCCCTTGCAAATCTTCCCACATGGCGCAGCATGTATGTGATCTCGCTTTTTACCAGTCCGATCTCGCTCATATAACTTTCGGAAGCGCTCTTCCCCAGATCTTTTTTCAGCGCTGCGCAAAGCTGTTTTTCCTGTTTCTCTATCCCGGTATATAACTTCCGCAGCGCCGCCTTTCTCGCACTGACCGGAAGGGTTGCGCCCGTCTCAAAATATGCCCGCTGCCTTTGTAAAATCTCCTGTATTTCCTGTTTTTCCATCTTTTAACCGCGCGCCTTTCTGTAAACTTCTTTCAACGCTTCCCGATCCCAGAGCACCGGAACCGGATAGAGCGGATTTGCTTCCTGATCCGCGTAAGCCGCCAGCATATCGATATCCTTTTCCTCAATTCCCTCTATCCGCTTTGGAATCCCCAGCTTTTCGTTCAGTTCATATACCGCTTTGATAAATTTTCCGGCAAGAGCTTTTCTGCCCTCAGCCGCCTTCCCCAGACCGGCACAAACGGCAAGCTCCGCCAGTTTTTTATCAATAACCGATCCGTACATTTCCAGTACGATGGGAAGCAGGATCGCATTGGTCTGGCCGTGGGGCATATTATATTTTCCGCTCAGGGAATGGGAGACCGCATGGATATAGCCCACATAGGACCGCGTAAAAGCCCTGCCCGCCCGGTGCGCCGCGATCAGCATTCCTTTCTCTGCCCGCAGGCTTTTATGCTGCGCCGCTGCCTCAATATTATGGAAAACCGCCCGCACCGCCTTTTTGGCTTCCCTTCTGGTATACCTTGTGGTGGAGTTGCCGATATACGCCTCTACCGCATGGGTCAGGGCATCCATGCCGGTAGCCGCCGCAACAGAATACGGCAGAGTACTGATAACCGCCGGGTCCAGCACCGCATAGGAAGGAATCAGCGGGAAATCATTAATGGAATATTTATGCCTTGTATCGGAATCCACAATAACGGCGGCTAATGTGGTCTCGCTCCCCGTTCCCGCTGTCGTAGGCACCGCGATCAAAAGAGGCGTTTTTCTTCCGACCCGCAGAATACCCGCCATTTTCCGCAGCGGCTTTTTCGGCCTCGCCACACAGGCTCCCACCGCCTTTGCGCAATCCATCGGGGAACCGCCGCCAAAGGAAATAATGCAGTCGCAGTCATTATGCCGGTAGATCTGAAGCGCCTCCATCACCATCTTCGTTGTGGGGTTGGGTTTCGTTTTATCGTAAACGGAAAGTATTCCGTCCTCCTCCGTGAGCACTTCCTCCAGCCGCT
>Ga0137310_100860_pt1 | contig 20176 bp, 17 predicted proteins | sample NAcewiD2O_June_2_FD_97183 | JGI IMG/M metagenome (GOLD analysis project Ga0137310, IMG submission 97183) | Mouse cecal microbial communities from Vienna, Austria - N-Acetylglucosamine amended D2O_June | ecosystem: Host-associated > Mammals > Digestive system > Large intestine > Cecum | place...
AACAGTTCCCTCGCCTTATCCAATACTTTAGAAATCAGCAACGCCGCTGACAATCGCCCTGTCTACTTCACAATTCCAGCGCATACGCATTTCGTTATCGGTCTGTATTTGTTCCGCTTTCGGGTTATTCTTTCCTATCTTCTTGGTGGCAAGATACAATCCGTTGCTGTCGAACACATGGAGTTTCTCTTTGTCATCTTTTACAAGAAGATTGATAAGGTCAGTATAGAAATGCTTTACCTCGTCAACAAAATTCTCCTGCTTGAACAGCTTGTTCTTGGTGGTAAAAAGACTGTGTTCATAAACTTCGCCTTTTTTCACGATTTTGCAGCCTTTGCGGACATTTCTGTTTTCATCAAGTATCTCTTTCTTGGTGCGAACGTGTTTCCCATTTTCATCATAGAACATATTGTGTGTGGCGGTTTTTTCTATGGGTTCGGGCAACAGTTCCCGTTCCGAGAAAATAAGGTGGATATGGTAATTTGTTTTTCGTTTGTTATGGTGCAGTGCCGAGACGCACTCTACTCCATACTTTTCCTTAAAGCGGTCTGTAAAAAGCTGCAACAGTTTGTCCGGCTCGTAAAGGACAAAGAATGATTCGGGCAGGGCAATGATAAATTCCCTCTCCTCAATGCACTTCCCCTCCGTACCGCTTTTTTGAAATTCCTGCTGATTGCATTTAGCAAGTTCCGTCCAGTAATGGCGGTATGCCGTTTCATAAACCGCATACAGGTTTTCCTGCTTTGCGTAGCTGGATATATAAGTGATCCTGCCTCTGACATCGGGTAGCTTGCTCATGCGTATAAATGAATGTCTGTGTATTGTGCTTTGTCCTCCCTCCTGCAAATGGCAGTATCAGGCTAGGAAAAGCGGAGGTACGGCAGGACAGATTGCGAGTGGGCGGCATAGGCAGCACGTTTACGAACATATCCGCCTTATGGCGGAACAAGTCACGCTACGGACATGCTTCCGTGTGGAGCAGTATTGACGAGAAACGACAGTCGGCGTTTTTTAAGCATACCTGGTTTGAAGGACTCCATTCCGAGGGGGCGAAGCAGATCAAATATCTCCGGGCATTTATGGATGATATGCAGCCGCAGCTTGGGCGTCCCTGTCAGGAGATACTTCCTGCGGATAACGAGGATGCACCGATCGACAGCCATCTGCAGGCATGTGTGAATGGGCAGAATGAGAGCGTTTGCGTCTATTTTCCGAGCGGCGGATGTGCGGAACTTGATTTGTGCAGGGTATGGGAGCAGGAGGAGGTTTGGCTCTGGTGGTACAGGCCGTGCGACGGTAAATTCTATGCGGATGCAGAGACGGTTACGGATACTGCGCAGCGGCACCGGACAGAAGGCGGACGTTTGCCTGTATGTGCGCCGTCGTCCGGAGCATGCGAGGACTGGCTGCTGCTCATTAAGAAAGAAGATTCCCGAGCGCCGATCCAGGTGAAGACATATTATGAGACGCAAAGAGTCATGGAAATAAAAAAGGTGTTTGAATGGTAACGTTTCTACATAAAACAGATTCGAACAGGTCATCGTCAATGCGGACACGTATCTTCTGTAAGGAACCTTTACAGTGAAACTGCGCACTATACGATATTTATAGAAGGCAAATTTTCAGTCGTACCTGTACCGCTGGAAAATAGAACAGCCGGGGCTGCCCATAGCCCCGGCTGTTCTGCTGCAGAATGTTTTGCTGACCGGGGCTATACAGGCGGCCCCGGCTGCAATAAGTGAAGAGCGGCCATAATTTATCCCCGGATTTTCTTTATTTTTTCCGTTTAATGTCTTGTAAAGATGTAATAAAATAAAAGATAAACGATAGCAGTCATGACTGAGAATGTCATGGCGGAAAGGAACATGGATACGGGTATGCGGATCATAATGGAGAAACTGGAAAACCATCTGAACGATTACCGTCTGAAGAAAAAGCTGCAGATGCTTTATATTTTCTGCGTCCTGTTTCCTCTTGTTGTGACAGACGGAGTTATCTTATATGACCTGATCCGTTTGGAGCGGCAGAGACAGCAGTATGAAATGGAAAATGTGGCGAGCGCCGTGCAGTATAACCTGTCCAATACCGTGGAGCATTCTGCGGCCACGGCTAAGAATATTTATTTGAACCGTTACATAGAAAATTTTCTGAACATGCAGTTTGGATCGGTATTGGATTATGTAATGGGCAGACAGAGATTTATGAAGGACACACTGTTTGAGAGCAGTCTGGGAATGGATAATACAAAGCTGACCATGTATGCTGATAACGAGACGATCGTAAATGGCGGAGAGTTTTCCAGGATCTCGGCAGCCAGAGGAACGGGCTGGTATGAACGGCTGCAGGAAAGCGGCGAAGACATGCTCTTTCTGTTTTATTATGACGACGGGAAGAGTCCGGCAGTTGACGGAAAGAGGAAGCTCCTGTTTCTGCGTAAGATGAATTTTTTTCACAACAGCCCCTGTGAAAAGGTGTTGAAGATCGAGATGGATTACAGCAATATGGTAAGGGACCTGGAGCGGATGCATTACGAGCAGCCGGTCTATATCTGCAGGGACGGAGAGATCCTTCTGTCTAATGAAGGCCACAACAGTGTACTGCAGAATTTTGAAGGCTTTACGGACGTTGACAGGGTCGGTTTTGAGAAAGAGATCACGCTTTACGGAGAAAAACTACAGATTTATGTGCTGAAAACACCCGGCAGTATACTGCCATTCCTGCGGGAGAATATTATATTGATCGGTCCCCTGCTGCTTGTCAACATCATTCTGCCCTGGTTTCTGATGCGGCAGATCGACAGATCTATAACGGTCCGGATAGGGGAGCTCAGCCATGTATTTGAGAGCTTGGGTAAGGATCGCATGGCGGAGCTTTCCAGGGTGCGCGGCAAGGATGAGATCGGGAGCCTGATGCTGAATTACAACCGCATGGCGGTCAGGATGAATGATCTGATCCAGACAGTGTATAAGGACAAGCTGAAGGAGCAGGAGATGGACATAGCCAGGCAGAGTGCGGAACTTCTTGCCCTGCGCAGTCAGATTAATCCGCATTTTCTTTTCAACGCGCTGGAGAGTATCCGTATGCACAGTATTTTGAAAGGAGAATATGAGACCGCGGATATGGTGGAAAAGCTTGCCGTCATGGAGCGGCAGAACGTAGACTGGGGCGTTGACGATGTGGAGATCGGGAAGGAGATGGAATTTGTTGAAGCCTACCTGGGACTTCAGAAATACCGTTTTGGGGACAGACTTTCTTATGAGCTGAGTGTGGCGCCGGATTGTGCGGCAGTAAGGATACCGAAACTTACACTGGTGACGTTTGTAGAGAACGCCTGTGTCCATGGAATTGAAAGCAAGACCGCTCCAGGCTGGATCTTTGTCCGCATTTACAAAGAGAACGGAATACTTTGTATAGAAGTGGAGGATACGGGGGATGGCATGGAAGAAGACGCGCTGGCGGATATTCTGGATAAAATGCGTAACGCAAGTATTGACAGACTGCGGGAGAAGGGGCGTGTGGGCATTTTGAATGCCTGTCTGCGTTTGAAAATGATGCCTGCCTGCAAAGCAGATTTTCATATAGAGAGTGAAAAAGGAACAGGGACTATGATTCAGATCAGGATATCGCCGGAGATGCTTTCGGAACCGGGGGGGGGGTGAAAATGGACATGCTTAAGGTGTTACTTATTGACGATGAACCGTTCATTGTGCAGGGATTGGCAGTCCTGATCGATTGGAGCCGGGAAGGATTCGAGATTGCGGCCACAGCCGCTAATGGCAGGGAGGCGTTGGAGTATCTGCAGGATCATAAGGTAGACTTGATTATAGCGGATATCAAGATGCCTGTCATGGGCGGGCTGGAACTGCTGGATGTGATACGCTCCGAGAAGGTTTCGGAGGCTTATTTCGTGATTTTGAGCGGTTACAGCGACTTTGCTTTTGCCAGACAGGCAATCCAGCAGAACTGTATGGACTATGTACTGAAGCCGGTGGAGAGAGAGGAACTGACTGCTATCCTGCGCAAGGTAGCACAGCGGTCCGCCGTAGACCGGATGGACGAACAGAACCAGAAGAAGATGGAACGGGCCTATCTGGAAAGGAATGTTTTGGCGGTGCTGTTTGGAAAGCATGACGCACAGAATCTGGAGTATGTGAAGCGGCATATGCATCTTTCCGAAGGCGTTCGCTATATCAATATCGAGCCGGATGGTTTAAAGGATGTTCAGGAACGGGAGGATGGGGAACTGCGGCAGCTGCAGAGAAGGCTCTGCCAGGCCTGCATGGACTGGCTCAAAGAGGATGAAACCCATTGCATTTTCGACGTTTCGCAGGATCAAAAGAGTTATGATATCGGCTTTTTATACTGCGACTATATGGCGCAGAGACACGGATGCGGTGAAAAGGAATATCTGCAGGCTTTTCGCAGGAATCTGGAGAAGGCGTTACAGCATCCGGTACGGATGCTTGCGGGTAAGAAGGTCAGCGATATCTCTGCGGCGGCAAAATCCTACAGTTCAGCCTGTGTGTTGAAATCGCTGGAGGCCTTTCGGGAGAAGAAAACGCTTTATTTCTATGAGGAGGAGGTGCAGGTCAGTCAAGGCGGAATTGTGTTGTGCAAACAGAGGCTGGATTCGCTGATCGCCTCGATCGAACAGAATAATAAGATACAGATCCGGGAAAATACAGAGCGGTTCTATGAAGAAATGAAGCAGATGGGTGTGGCAGGCAAAACAGTTAATCTTAATATCAATTATCTGTTGTTTCAGTTGATCCATCTGGCCACGGAACAGGACAACAGTGTGGATCAAAAGGAGATCCTGCATTTTATCAGTGAAAGCGCGTTCGAGGAAGGGATTCTGCGGGGGAGCAATATTCACCTTGCGCGGTTTGCCGGCGAGTATGCGGAATATCTTATGCAGCTGCGGAAAAATGTCTCCAGGGGTGTGCTGGCACAGATCGAAAGGGAAGTAAGGGAAAATTATGCCCAGAATCTGACACTCAAGGACCTCTCAGGAAAGTATTATGTGAACAGCGCTTATTTGGGACAGATTTTTCGAAAAAAGTACGGGCAGTCCTTTAAGGATTATCTGAACGGTTACAGGATTGAACAGGCTTCCCTGCGGCTGCTGCGGACGGATGACAAGGTGTATGAGATCGCACAGGATGTGGGGTATAAGGATCTGGATTATTTCATCAACCGCTTTATCGCGGTAAAGGGCTGTACACCTGCGAAATTCCGACGGGAGGCGCGGGAGTAGGAAGGTCGGATAACAGAGCGGAACAGACGGAGCAGGTATAGGTGTGCATTGCGGCCTATCTATACTTTGCCCCGTCTTTTCATATTCTTTCTCCGGTTGTGGTTAGTATTCTCTGTAGATAAAATATTGTTAACAAATAAAACATCCGGTTGTGCGGATGAAAAAAATGGAGAAAGGGAGGGGATATTGTGAAAGCGAAAAAGCTGGCAGCATTATTACTCACAGCCGCAGTGGCGGCGGGGACTCTGGCCGGATGCGGCGGAGACAGTACACAGGCGGATTCTAACGACGTCACAGGCGTGGAGGGAACCGGAGGAGACAGTGCGGGAAGCAGCGGTGAGATGAAGCATTTTACGGCATTCTTTGCGGTACCGGGATCGGAGATCAACGATGATAACGAGATCATGCTGAAGATCGGTGAATTGACAGGAGCAATCTGTAAGGAGACATGGCTTACCGGACAGACGGCACAGGAGGCGGTTGGCACCTTGATCGCGGGCGGCGAGTATCCTGATTTCATTGACGGCGGCGACGGAACAGCACAGCTGTACGAGGCAGGGGCGTTGATTCCGCTGGACGATTATATCGATCAGTATCCGAACATCAAAGAATATCTGACGGAGGAGGAATGGGATAAGCTCCGGCAGGATGACGGACATATCTACTGGATTCAGCAGTTCGGCAATATTTACGGAGAAGAAAAGGCAACGACACATAATGACGAAGCTTTCTGGATTCAGACGCGCGTATTGGAGTGGGCAGGCTATCCTGAGGTACATACCATGGATCAGTATTTTGACCTGATCGAATCCTATCAGGAAGCAAATCCCACCATGGAGGACGGCATGGAGAACATTCCCTATACAATCCTCTGTGATGACTGGCGTTATTTCTGTCTGGAGAATGCGCCGCAGTTTTTGGACGGTTATCCGAATGACGGTTCGGTGATCGTGGATCCTGAGACGCTTAAGGTGATTGACTATAATACCACACCGACGGCGAAGCGTTATTTTCAGAAGTTGAATGAGGAATACCAGAAAGGTATCGTAGATCCGGAGTCTTTCACACAGACTTATGATGAATACATTGCGAAGCTGTCTACAGGCCGCGTGCTTGGCATGATCGATCAGTGGTGGGACTTTGCCTACAACGTGAACGACGCGTTAAAGCAGCAGGGTCTGGATAAGCAGGGCTGTAATTATGTGCCGCTTCCCATCACCATAGAGGAGGGAATCAAGAATCAGTGGCACAATTCCGGCGGCGTGCTGAATGTATCGAGCGGCCTGGCTATTACGACGAGCTGTGAGGATGTAGAAGGGGCGCTGGCTTTTGTGGACGCGCTGCTGGATCAGGAAATACATGATCTGCGCTATTGGGGCATTGAAGGCGTTGACTATGAAGTGGATGAGAACGGAGAGTTTTATAAGACGGAGGAAATGCGCACGAATGCATCCGACACGGCTTACAAAGCATCCCATATGTGTAGTTACTCTTATTTTCCGAATTATTCCGGAACAAGCCGTGACAATATTAATGCAATGTCGCCGCAGTTCCAGCCAAAAGAGTTTTATGATGCATTGAGCGAGGATGTGCAGAAATGCTTTGAGGCATACGGGGCGGAGACATACGTGGACATGCTGGGCACAAGCGAAGCGCCCGGGGCGTGGTATCCCATGTATTCATTTTCGGGCAACATGACGACGGCGACCGAGGGCGGCATGGCCTGGGCAAAGATGGGCGAGATCAAACATGAATACCTGCCAAAGGTGGTAATGGCTTCTGATTTCGAAAGCGCATGGGAAGAGTATATGGACGTTTATGAAGGCTGCAATCCTCAGGCATTCCTGGATGAGATGCAGGAGGAACTGGACCGCAGAATGGAAGCGGCTGAAAAATATAAATAAACATTCCGTGAAAACAGGCAGATGTCAGAGTAGTCTGGCCTGTCTGTTTTCCATATCAGGCACAGCCGGGAACGCCCGCCAGGAGTATGGGGCTGCGGGGGAAGCAGCCGGCAGTACTGCAGCGCCGGCCGGAAAGTGAGAATGGAGGTAGAGATGGCTTCTATGGCAAAAAGAAAACAAAAAAATAAAGAACCCAAAATCGAGATCACATGGAAAGAGATCAAACGGCAGAAAGTGTTGCTGATCTGGTCGGCGGCCATAGTATTGTATGGCATTATATTCTATTATCTGCCGTTGGGCGGCTGGATCATGGCATTCCAGAATTACAGGCCGAAGGACGGTCTGTTCCATTCACAGTTTGTAGGACTTGCAAAATTCCAGCAGTTGTTTTCGGACGCAACCTTTTTGCGCGTGATCCGTAATACGCTGTCGATGGGCGTGATCAATCTGGTAGTGACTTTCGTGATGGCGATCGTCTTCGCGATCCTGTTAAACGAGATAAAATCCAACGGCGGAAAGAAGGTCGTGCAGACCATATCCTATTTACCGCACTTCCTTTCCTGGATTATTGTGACCGGTATTCTGCATGATGCGCTTTCCGGAACGGGGATCGTAAATGAACTGTTATTAAAATTCGGTATTCTGGATCAGCCGCTGAACTTCTTTGCTCATCCGAAATATTTCTGGCCGATCGTGGCGTTTGCCAATGTATGGAAAGAAACCGGATGGAATGCGATCATTTATCTGTCGGCGATCACGGCGATCGATCCGTCGCTCTATGAGGCGGCGAGCATGGACGGTGCGGGAAGATGGGCTAAGATCCGCTATGTTACCCTTCCGGGTATCAAGCCGACGATCATCATACTGCTCCTGATGAATGTGGGAAATGTATTAAATGCCGGATTTGAGATCCAGTACCTGTTAGGAAACGGACTGGTACAGAGTGTTTCGCAGACTATTGACATATATGTATTGAAATGGGGAATCAGCCAGAACGACTTTGCCATCGGTACTGCGGCAGGTATTTTTAAGAGTCTGGTCAGCATTGTCCTGATCGTCATTGCAAATATGATCGCAAAGAGAAGCGGTGAAGAAAGACTGTTCTAAAGTCGGAAAGGCATGGTATCGGTATGGGTCAAAAAGAAATGAAGAGACGAAAATCCTCGTTTGGGGATAAAATATTCACAGTGTGTAATGTGCTGTTTATGATTGCATTTGTGGTCATAACGCTTTATCCGGTTCTGAATACACTGGCTATTTCACTGAATGACGGAACGGATGCTCTTCGGGGCGGAATCTATCTGTTCCCGCGGAAATTTACAATGAAGAATTATATGACTGTTCTGGAGAAAGATAATCTGGTCACAGGTGCCTACATCACCGTGGCGAGGACGGTGGTCGGAACGGTATTGTCACTGGTGACCAATGCAATCCTGGCGTACATAGTCAGTCGAAAAAGATTTCTGTTCAAACAACAGCTCTCGTTGTTTTGGGTAGTCACCATGTATGTGAACGGCGGCATGATCCCTACATTCCTGCTGTTTAAGGGACTGCATCTGACGAACAGTTTCTGGGTGTATGTAATTCCCGGTATGATCAGCGCTTTTAATATGCTGGTCATCCGAACCTATATGAACGGCATACCGGACAGCCTGGAAGAATCCGCGCAGCTGGACGGTGCCGGTTATATGACGATCTTCTGGAAGATCATCTCGCCTCTGTGTAAACCGGTATATGCGACGGTGGCGTTGTTTGTTGCGGTGGGGCAGTGGAATTCATGGTTTGACGCCATGTTGTATAACCGCATGAGCAGTGAATATACTACTTTGCAGTATGAGTTGATGAAACTGCTTTCCTCTGTGACCAATCAGGGAAACAGCGCGGAGGCGATGAAGAATGCGGCAGGCACGGTAACGCCAACCTCAGTGCGGGCCGCAGCTACGATCCTGACGATGCTGCCCATTGTCTGTCTGTATCCGTTCCTGCAGCGTTATTTTGTAACGGGACTGACGATTGGCGGTGTGAAAGAATAAAAGCGGCTGACACAGGATGTGCCGGTACAGGTATGCAGGGTGCAGCTGTCTGTAAAGAAACTCTAAGACTGTAGAGAACACGGTCTTAGAGTTTCTTAATGACTTTTTATTCAACCTTTGGCAGCCTGCTGCGGTAGAGCGCCAGTTCTTCTTCGGTAGGGATGTAGTCATCCATCTTCCCGTCGTGGAATTTCTCATAGGCCATCATATCGAAATAGCCCGTACCGGTGAGGCCGAAGACGATGGCCTTCTCTTCGCCGGTTTCTTTACACCGGACTGCCTCGTCAATGGCGACGCGGATCGCGTGGGAACTTTCCGGCGCGGGCAGGATGCCTTCTACTTTTGCGAAGTACTCTGCGGCTTCAAATACTTCCGTCTGCTTGACGCTGACTGCTTCCATCAGGCCCTGATGATAGAGCTCGGACAGGGTGGAACTCATGCCGTGATAGCGCAGGCCTCCGGCATGGTTGGCGGAAGGAATAAAATCGCTGCCCAGCGTATACATCTTGGCAAGAGGGCAGACCATACCCGTATCGCAGAAATCGTAAGTGTATACGCCGCGGGTCAAGCTGGGGCAGGAGGCGGGTTCAACGGCGATGATCCGGTAGTCTGCTTCGCCGCGGAGCTTTTCTCCCATAAACGGTGCGATCAGGCCGCCCAGATTGGATCCGCCGCCGGCACAGCCGATGATGATGTCAGGTTTGACGCCGTATTTATCCAAAGCGGTTTTGGTCTCCAGACCGATGACGGACTGGTGGAGAAGCACCTGGTTGAGCACGCTGCCCAGCACATAGCGGTAGCCGTCACTGGATAATGCCTTCTCCACCGCTTCGGAAATAGCGCAGCCGAGGCTTCCTGTAGTGCCAGGATGTTCGGCCAGGATCTTCCGGCCGACTTCGGTTTCCATGGAAGGCGACGGCGTTACCGACGCACCGTAGGTGCGCATCACTTCCCGGCGGAAAGGTTTCTGCTCGTAGGAGCACTTCACCATGTAGACCTTGCAGTCGAGGCCCAGATAGGAACACGCCATGGAAAGCGCCGTGCCCCATTGACCGGCTCCGGTTTCGGTGGTCACGCCGTTAAGGCCCTGTTTCTTTGCGTAATAGGCCTGGGCGATGGCGGAGTTTAACTTGTGACTGCCGCTGGTGTTGTTGCCCTCGAACTTGTAGTAGATCTTCGCGGGTGTGCCGAGCTTTTTCTCCAGACAGTAGGCGCGGACAAGCGGTGCCGGACGGTACATCTTATAGAAATCGCGGATCTCCTCCGGAATCTCGAAGTACGGTGTATCATTATCCAGCTCCTGCGCCACCAGCTCCTCGCAGAAAACGCCGGAGAGCTCTGCCGCCGTCATAGGCTTGTGGGTGGCGGGATTTAAGAGCGGCGCCGGTTTCTGTTGCATATCGGCGCGCAGGTTATACCATGCCCTGGGCATTTCGTTTTCGGTGAGATAGATTTTGTAAGGGATTTTTTCGTTGTTCATGGCAGTTGCCTCCTTGTGAAATTTGTGATTTTATAACAAAAGTGCATTTCTGCCAAACAAAAAACGCCCCTGACAGAAATAGACTTTCTGTCAAGGACGAATAGATACAATAATTGTAGACACTATCCGCGGTGCCACCTTGATTCACGGTATGACCCGTGCGCTTAGCAGGATACCAACATATCCCCGGCATATTACGCTTGCCTGCAGCGTCGCAGAATACTCTGTGTTAAAGATCACATTTGACTGCGCCCTCAGCGGTCCATTTGACAACTTGTTTCTTACCTGCTTCTCAGCATCGCAGGTTCTCTGTAAAGGCATGATTGCCGTTATCTCCGCTTCAACGGTTTGCTGTATGAAATTTTTATATACTATAGCACCATTGTATGTGCGTGTCAATAGTTTTGTGAAAAAAGATTGACGGGAGCAATTCCAGCAGCAACGGCGTTGCTCTCAAACTCCAGCATAAGCTCTTTGTTTGGAATGCGGAGTTCGCCGTCACAGTAGGATAACAGGCCGTAAATGATCATGGCCGCATAGATTTCCTTTTTGGTGGTGGGACGTCCCTGACCGGCAGTATATTCTTTGCGGATCTCAATGCGGACGGGCATGTGATTGACCATTTTTATGGCATCTTCCCGTACTTCGTCAATATTGTGTTTCAAATAGAACAGGACTTCGTCCATCTTGCCGGTGTTTGTCCAGTAACTTTGGCAGGCGCCGTCTTCCAGTGCGCAGACAACGGAGCGCGGATTGTAAATCCGGCGGCCGTCCCGGGTCTGGTAACCGTTATACCATTCACTGATCTCTTCCATGGAAAGAGTGGTCTGCTGCGCACAGAGGGCTGCCACCTCTTCTTCCGTAAAGCCGAAATAATGTTCGAAGGAAGGGTCGTTGAGCATGGTATATTCTTTAAACATATTCAGGGCTGAACCGGTGCTGTAGCGTTTGATCGGGAGGACGCCGGTCATGTAGGCAAGCGCCACGTATGGCCGGTCTTTCAGCAGATCTCTTAAGAACTCCAGAAAATCGCCCTGATGCTCCGGATACAGATCATGGCTGAAAATATAATCCCATTCGTCTATAATGAAGATAAATTCGTCTCCGGTGGCGGCAAGCATATCGGAAATACTGTTAAATTCTCTGCTTTCAAGCTCCGGGTAGGCAGCGGCTATATCACGTTTGAAAGAGTTTTTGATCAGATCGATATAGTCATTGTAGGTGTTGCCTTTATCGGAAAGGTTATTCAGGCACATACTGATGACATTGTATTTGTTCAGGTGGGTCAGATAATCTTTGCTTTTGCCAATCTCTAAAGTATCAAACAGGGATCTGGTATCATAAGACTTCCCATAATAAGCGCCGAGCATGTTCAGCAGAGAGGTCTTGCCGAAGCGGCGCGGTTTTGTGATGCAGATGTATTTGGTTACAGTTTGGATACGCTTATTGATCATGTTGATAATTCCGGATTTATCAACAAAATATTCGCTGTTAAACAGCTGTTTATATAGGATAAAAGAAGTACTTGTGTTCAAATAACCGGACATATCGTTAGCTGCTCCTTTCTGAGATCTGTATCTTGAAATACAGGATGACCGTTTCTTTCCGCCGCAGTATAATATATGGGTAAAGCAGATATTTTTCTTTATTATACCGTCTAATCCTGTAAGATACAAGCAAAAGATTGACGGATGGAATTTTTTCGTGGAAGTCGGTCCATTGTCTGTGATACAATGGTTGGCATACGCAAACAGCTTAAGAAGCTATAAAACACTACAAAAATTGTGATTTCATTTACGATAGAATAAGGAGTGCGCAACAATGTACCAGATGATTGCATTTGATATGGATGGAACGCTGTTGGATTCGCGCAAGCAGATCCGGCGGGAGAGCCGTGAGGCGATTGAGAGGGCCTGTCTGGTCGGAAAGACGGTGGTTCTCAACACCGGGCGCTGCATGGCGGAACTGGAGGAGTATTTCAGTCTGCTGCCGGGAGTGCGCTATGTTAACAGTGTAAGCGGTGCGCTGGTCTATGACCTGCAGGAAAAAAGGGTGCTGTCCTCTCAGCTTCTGAATGTAGAGAAGGTGGCACAGATTCTGCGGCTTGCCGAAACGGAGCAGGCAATGTCGCACATCATGCTGCAGGAATCTATTATTCAGAAGAGTCATTGGGAGCAGATGGAATGCTTTGGTATGGCGGTTTACAAGGAGATGTTTGCGCGTGTGGCCGTGCAGTGGGATGATCTTGCGGCAGCCTATGCGAAAGCGCCTTTCCCGGCAGCCAAAGTAAATATTTATCACAGGAGTCCGGCGTCCATGAGAAGGACGAGGAAACGGATGGAAGAAATGGCACTTGATGTGACTATGGCGGAAGCGGAGCGCACTTCTTTGGAGATGACCGCGCGGGGTGTCGATAAAGGCACAGGGCTGGAGAATCTATGCCGGATGCTGGACCTGCCGCTTGCGCAGGCCATCGTGGTGGGAGATGCGGATAACGATCTGGGATCCCTGCAAAAGGCGGGGCTGGCGGTAGCCATGGGCAATGCGAATGAGGCGGTCAGGGCGGCAGCGGATGTGATCGTAGCCGACTGTGATCATGGCGGGTGTGTGGAGGCGATCGAGAAATATCTTCTGGATACGGATGCAGAAGTCTGAAACAAAGAGGTGTTTCATGGCGTATCATTTATAAGATTGAAGCGTCTCTGTTTTAAGGATATAATAGTAGAAGTAAAAATAACCGAAAGACCGGCAGGATAGACAGCGGGATAAATAAGGAGATCATAGATGGTTACGTTTGCGGTTCCGGATAAGTTAACGGCAGAAGAGATCAGAACCATACGCAGGAAGCTGGGACTCACCCGGGCTGAGTTTGCCCGGCTGGCCAACGTTTCGAAGAAGACCGTAGAGAGATGGGAGGCGGGAGAGAGGGAGATCGGCGGGCCGATCGCGGCACTGGTGAAGCTTCTCTGGGAATATCCGCAGATGAGAGAGGAATTGACTGTTCCGGATAAAGAGTATCCTTTAAGGCTCTGGTATATGGAAGGCAGCAGGGTATGTACGATCATTGACGTAGATGAGCGGTCCAGGAAAGTGAAAGTGCACAATTATACAAAAGATTATATCGCAAGGGCATTTGGGAAAGAGGAAAATCCGGATTTTGAGGCATATGAGGCGTTTCTGGAATCCAGATGCTTTCCGAGGAGCAGGGATAAGATGAAGCTGACTCTGCGGGAACTTGATCTGCCTTTTTATGAACCGCTGCTGATCATCGAGAAGACGCAGGGAAGAATGGCGGAGGATGATTTCTGGCTTCGGATTGAGAGGTGACGGGAAAGAAGCAGGTAAATATACACGGAATTGATTGAGGTATGCTATGGTTGAGCTTTTTGGACAGCATAAGGAGATGGAAAGCAGGAAGTCCTCCAAGGGGAATCAGTTGAAATGGGAGGAGCAGGGAATCTGGTATAAGGCTGATTATACCGGATATGAGGGTCTGGCCGAGTATGTCATATCCGGACTGTTTGCACACAGCAGTCTGGGTGGGGAGGAATATGTATCTTATCAGACGGAAGAGATCGTCTATGGTCATAACCGGTATCTGGGCTGCAAAAGCAGGAATTTTCTGCCGGGAGGATGGAAGCTGATCACATTGGAGAGGCTGTTTCAGAGTGTGTATGGTGAGAGCCTGAACAGAAGAATTTACACGATCAGGGAATATGAGGAGCGTGTGCGGTTTCTGGTAGAACAGACGATCAGAATGACCGGGTTGGAAGAATTTGGAGTGTATTTGAGTAAGCTGCTGACAATCGACGCGGTTTTTTTGAATGAGGACAGGCATACACATAATATTGCGGTTCTGCTGGATGATGTAGGGCATTACCATTACTGTCCGATCTTTGATCATGGAGCGGCATTATTGGCTGATACAACGATGGATTATCCGCTGACAGGAGATACGATCAGCTTGATGAAGGAAGTAAGGGCGAAAACGATCTGTCAGGATTTTGATGAACAGCTGGATGTTGTAGAGAGGTTGTATGGGCAGCATATACAGTTTTCATTTGACCGGAAAGTTGTGGAGAGTGTGCTGGCGGAAGAGAAGTATTATCCCGCCGAAAGTAAGCGGCGGGTGGGAACGATCCTGATGGATCAGAAGAGGAAATATAGATATTTGTTTGCGGATGGAAGTTGTGAATAATACGGATGAGAGATTTGAACGGGATATAATCATGGAGGAGAGTGCGGTATGCCAATCGGAGTCATTATAAATGCGCTGGTAGTAGTTATTGGAGGGATTGTGGGAGCGCTGGCGGGGGATAAGATCAGCGAGTCTTTCAAGGAAAATCTGAACACGGTTTTCGGAGCATGCGCCATGGCAATGGGTATCAGTTCGGTGGTGCTGATGGAAAATATGCCGGCGGTGGTTTTTTCGGTCATCGTGGGGACTTCGATCGGTCTGGCCATGCATTTGGGACAGCGGATCGACAGGGCCGGGCTGATGATGCAGAAGGGGATCGGCCGAGTGCTTTCCGGGCTGCAGAGAGCGGGGAAAGAACAGCAGGAACCGGCAGGCAAAATAAATGCAGCAGGCCAGACAGATGCAGTGGGCAAAAAGGATTCGGCGGACAGCACAGGTACAGTGGGCCAAACAGATACAGCAGGCACAGCAGACAGCAGTGCCGCAGTTTCTCATTTTCATTGCGCTTTACCTGCTGGCGGGGATGATTTATCCGCTGTGCACACCGGCTATGATTAACGACTTCAAGGCCAGCGGAGACATTCTTCTGCTTGCGACAGGATTCCGTATGATCAAAGTCAAAGAATTTCCTGTGGCGGATATGATCCCGGCCATGGCGCTGGCGATGCCGGTAAGTTATCTGTGGACAAATTATATCATGCCGCTTATGGGGTAAGAATGATAAAGAAAGGTTCTTATATGTTGAAACTGATCAAAATCGCTGTCGGGAGTGTGGCTTCCATTTTTCTGGCCGATGTGCTGGGACTGGGTTACAGCACCGCCGCCGGCATCATAACGCTTCTGACGATACAGGATACCTCACGGGAGACCATTACGATCTCTGTCAAAAGAATCTGCGCTTTCCTGCTGGCGACTTTGATTGCCTATACGGTATTTCATATTGTCGGATATCATGTGTTCGCATATGGCATATTCCTGTTTTTGTTTGTTGCCGGCTGTATATTGATGCGGATGGGGGATGCAGTCTCTATCAATGCGGTCTTAGCGACGCATTATCTGCTGGAGAAGGACATGTCTCTTCCGTTGATCGGAAATGAGGCGCTGCTTCTGCTGATCGGCGCCGGGATCGGTACGCTTCTGAATCTGTATATGCCGGGAAAAGGCAGGGAGATCCGGGCCATGCAGCATACGCTGGAGGAAGACTTGCGTAAGGTGTTGATGCGGATGGCGGAATATATTGCAAAAGAGGACCGGTCGGATTATACAGGGGCTTGTTTTGACAAACTGCAGGAAGATATTGCCGCCGGTACAAAACAGGCGTTTGCCTACATGAACAATACCTTTTTTCAGGAATCGAAATATTTTATCGACTATATGAACATGCGGGAACAGCAGACGGTTGTCCTGCGGGATATTTACAAGAAGATCATTCATATCCGCTCCCTCCTGCCGCAGACGGAACAGGTGTCGGGACTGCTCTACGAGACGGCGGTTTCTTTCGGGGAATCCAACAATGCCAGAGGACTGCTGTCCAGGCTGTCCGGGGTACTGCGGCAGATGAAGGATTCGCCGCTGCCTGTGACGCGGGAGGAGTTTGAAGACCGGGCGGTGCTGTACGGTATATTGATGGATCTGGAGTATTTTCTGCAGTTGAAGAAGGAGTTTGCGGATGGGCTGACGCAGGAGCAGGTGAGGAGGTATTGGGGAACGGGCAGGAATCAGTCGAATTCGTGTGTATATGGCGCTGATCAGGCTAAGCAAACAGAGTTGACAAAGGAGTAATGGCTGTATGAGAGATGCGATTCATATTATTAATGAACTCCGGGCATATGATCTGGAGCGCGAATGGTTTGAATTCAAAGTAAACTGGTATAAGGCAGATGAATTGGGGGAGTATATATCGGCATTGTCTAACAGTGCTGCATGGGAAGGAAAACAGCAGGGTTATTTTGTCTGGGGAATCGATGATGTGACGCATGAGATCAAAGGGACAGATTTCAACTGCAATCAAAATGTCAGGAACGAGCCTTTAAAACATTATCTGGCAAGACGGCTCAGTCCGGATATCAATTTTATGTTTGAGGAGATATGGAGCGAAGATAAGAAACTGGTATTGTTGACCATACCGGCGGCCAAATCAGTTCCGACTGCCTATGACAGAGAAAGATATATTCGTATTGGTTCAAGCAAAGAAAATCTTAGAAAGTATCCGGAAAAAGAATCTTATTTGTTTGATCTGTTACGGCATGGGCATCCGACAATGGAAAATACACCATCGGATCATCAGGAGCTTTCGTTTGAAAAGCTGATGATCTATTATGGTGCAAAAGGATTGAAATTAAATCCCGATACGTTTAAGAAAAATCTATCTTTGTATACGGAAGACGGAAAATATAATATATTAGCACAGCTGCTTTCGGATGATTCACATATACCGGTCAGAGTGGCAATCTTTTCCGGTAAATCAAAAGCGGATCAGCTGTATTCGGTGAGGGAGTTTGGGAATCAGTGTCTTCTGTATTCTCTGGATGAAATTCTCCGGTATGGGGATGTTTTAAATATTATTCAGGCAGATGAGACAAATCGTATTGTGGAGAGGAAAGAGGTGCCGTTATTTGAAAATGACGCCTTTCGCGAGGCAGTCGTCAACGCGTTTGTGCATAACAAATGGATTGGCGGAAATGAGCCGATGATTACCGTTTTTTCAGACAGAATCGAGATATTGTCCCGTGGGTCGCTGGCGCCGGAGCAGACTATGGAAGGTTTTTTCGCCGGAGAATCGGTTCCGGTAAACAGAAAACTTTCGGAAATTTTTCTACAGCTGCATATCAGTGAGAAGACGGGACGCGGTGTGCCGTTGATCACGGAGCGGTACGGAAGAGAAGCGTATGAGTTCAGAGAAAATTCTATCGTAGTTACCATACCATTCCGGTGGATCAATAAAGTGGGTGATAAAGTGGGTGATAAAGTGGGTGATAAAGTGGGTGATAAAGTGGGTGATAAAAATTCGCACTTGACACAGACACAGGCATCAATTCTGACGGAAATCAGAAATAACCCTGATATTACAAAACCTGAACTGGCTGAAAAACTAAAGCTGGGTAAGACAACCGTGGATAAAGGAATTGCTGTTTTGAAACAGAGGGGGGTTATTGAACGTGTCGGCTCAAATAAATCCGGGTATTGGAAAGCACTTTGATAAAACAGTACGGAAAAACAGAAAGCATATCAAGAGATAAGGGGGCATCAAAATGACACTACAGGAAAAACTACAGAACATAATGCAGCAGGCAGTGGACAACTGTGAGGTGGCAGGCGTCAATCTGCTGGTGGAACAGGACGGTCAGGAGGTATGCTACTGTCAGGCGGGGATGGCAGACCGGGAAGGGAACCGGCCCATGAGCAGGGACACGATCTTCCGGCTTTATTCCCAGAGTAAGCCCATCACGGCCGCAGCGGCGATGATCCTGATGGAGAGGGGAGAGCTGGATCTGTGTCAGCCGGTATCCGATTTCCTGCCGGCTTTTGCGGAGCAGTTCTATGTGGCAAACGAGAACAGTATAGGGGACGCGGCAGCGGGCGGGAAAGCGGGAAAAGAGGCACCGGCAGAAGAGCAGGCGGCGATGAACGGCGGGCATGGAACAGCCGGCACGGCAGCAGAACAAAGGAAGCCTGTCCTGCAGCCCATGCGGGTATTCGATCTTCTGCGTATGACTTCCGGGCTTGCTTATCCGGATGAAATGACGCTGGCCGGACGGCAGACGGCGGCAGTGTTCGAGGAGATGGACAGACGGCTTTTCACGAAGGAAGCCATGACGACAAGAGAAGCAGCCGATGCGCTGGCCGGCTGTACACTGGCTTTTGAGCCGGGCAGTTCCTGGCGGTACGGTACCTCGGCGGATGTGCTGGGCGCGGTGGTGGAAGTGATTTCCGGGATGCGCTTTGGCGAGTTTCTGGAGAAAGAGCTTTTCGGGCCGCTTGGCATGAAGGACACGGCTTTTTGGGTGCCAAAGGAGAAACAGGAGCGTCTGGCAGTGACTTATGAGACGGTCAAAGGGCCGGAAGGAACTTCCCTGGTCCGCTATGAGGGCAACCATCTGGCAATCTGCAACCGGATGGATAAGCCGCCTGCGTTTGAATCCGGCGGTGCGGGGCTGGCCTCCACGCTGGATGACTATATGCGCTTTGCGAGAATGCTCAGACAGGGCGGTATACTGGATGGAACGCGGGTCATGCAGCCGGCCACAGTGCGTTACATGATGGGCGCAGAGCTTATGGAACACCAGCAGAAGGCGTTCGAGAAGTGGATCGGGCTGGACGGATTCAGCTATGGTAATTTGATGCGGATCTGTAAGAATCCGGGACAGACAGTCTTTCCGGCAGGAAAAGGAGAGTACGGCTGGGACGGCTGGCTGGGAGCATATTTCGCAAATTTCCCGGAAGAAAAGCTGACAATCCTGATGGGAACGCAGAAGAAGGACGGCGGGACGTTTGCGCTGACGAGAAAGCTGCGTAATCTGGTACTTAGTGAAACTTTTCGATGATCTGATTCGTATTCTAATAAAAGCTGAAAATTCGGCGAAGAATACGAAAGGAACGGAGGAATGCCAGAATGAATGTAAACGGGATCGGGACGACAAATTATCCGGCATGGTACAAAACGAAAAATACGACGCGGCAGGCAGCAGGCATGGATCTCGGCGGCCAGGCTCGACGGACACAGCAGCCGGCGCAAACAGCGCAACCGACGCTTGTGCTGCACGGCAAGAATGACGCGGACGAGGGGGAGACGGTTGTGGGATCATCTGTCAATGCCCAGACGGGTGTTAGTATCGCGGTTTATAAGCCGCAGGACTTTGACGCGGCGAATCCGGTCTATCATGTGAAAACATGGGATGCGGACGGCAACATGACGGAGCGGATGGTGAATATCGCGGAGGTTGACCCGACGAACTGCGACGAGGTGGAGATGTCTGCCTATACATGGTATCTGAGTAACAGCGGGAAATGCCCTAATGCATTCTTATCCTTTGCAGGAGCACGGGCACAACATCAGGCGGAACAGAAGGATTACACGGCGGCGAGCACTTTCGAGAAGAATAACTGGGTGGATATCTTCCGGAACTTTATGCAGATGCAGTATACGGCTGGCAATATGAAGGGGTATCTGGATTATAAGAAGCTGCTGGGATTTATGGAATAAGAGAGAGTCAAAAGCAGCGTGACGGATGTCAAAATAACGTCTTTGGGTGGATATTTTAAAATGGAGCATGTCGAGAACGGGATAAACAAACCAGTGGGGAT
>Ga0137310_100864_pt1 | contig 20144 bp, 20 predicted proteins | sample NAcewiD2O_June_2_FD_97183 | JGI IMG/M metagenome (GOLD analysis project Ga0137310, IMG submission 97183) | Mouse cecal microbial communities from Vienna, Austria - N-Acetylglucosamine amended D2O_June | ecosystem: Host-associated > Mammals > Digestive system > Large intestine > Cecum | place...
CAGGGCCTCCATGCCGATGAGGTTGGAGACGAACAGCCCATCCACCATGGTGTAGAAGGTGTTGAACACCGTCATGACGATGGTGGGGAAGGCGAAGCGCAGGATATTCCTGCCCGTGACCGGCAGGTGGTAAGAGTCCAGTTTGTCCATGTCCTAATTCCTCCAGTTGATGTCCTGGCCGTCCCCCAGGTCAAAATACTGTACTTCTGTTCCCTGTACCGGGAGCCGGACGGCGGAAATGCGCCGGTTCTGGGCGGGGGCAAAGTAGTACACGCCGCTCTCGGCACACATGACGCTGGTACACAGGGTCTGCTCGTACACGTCGTAATTGGGGTCAGCCTTGGCCAGCCCCTCGGGGATGTCTACCGGGGCGAAGGCCCGGAGGGTCCGGGATACCCCGTCCAGCTCGTCTTTTCCGGGGACGGCAAACTCCTTCATGAAGGCCAGCCGCACAAAGCGGGAGGGGGAGGAATAGTCCCCCGGCAGACCGGAACCGCCGCCCAGGCGCTCCCCAAACTCCCGAACCTCGTGACCGGCGACCGTCCGGGGGGCTTTGGGCAGATTGGTGACTCCCACAAAGTTGCGCAGGTTGGTCCGCTGCCAGCGGTAGTCCGGACTGTTGGTCAGCACGCCGATGGTCTCCCGGTGGATAGACAGACCGCCCTCCTCCGGCTCGATGATGACCGCCTCCCCCGTCCGGTCGCTGAGGATATAGTGGGCGGGCAGAGGCTTGTCCGCAATCAGCTCGTCCACCAGGGTAATATGGGACAGTTCTTCCACTGCCTCCTCTACATTGGCGCACCGGCTGAGCAGCCAGGCCAGCAGACGGCCCGGGTGGACGGCGGTGTTTCCCGGTCTGGCGGCCTGCTGATAGACAGCGTACTCCGGGAAGTGGAGCAGGGCTCCCATTAAGCCGGCGGCGTTGACCCCATCTACCAGAATGGGCTCACCGAAGCCCAGCACCGCCATGCCGGTGTAGCCATACGCGCCGGGAACGGCCTCCTCCCCGTGAAGTCCCGGCGCGCAAAGCACGCCCCGGGGCACGCTGATTACCCGGTTAGCCGTCAGGTCTCCGAACTGGTCATAGGTCCGCCCCAAAAGGTGCCGGTTATCCTCTGTCCTCCAGGAAAAGCTGCTGCATCCAAAATCCATATCAAAAACCTCCTGTTTTCTCATATTGTTGTCCAACGGACTTGCAATTATTTCTGGCAGGAGGTATCATAAACCGTGTGGCCGCCACGCAGTCAAGAGGTATTTTGGACTTTGGGGAGGAAATTTTTATGGAACGGAAAAAAGGCTGTCTGACGGAATCCTCATACCGCATAAAACGAACGTCCCCCTGCCGGCGCACCTGCGTGAATTCTCCTCTATTCAATTTTCGTAAATCTATGTGTTCCATGCTGCCTGTTTTATCGCTTTCTGCTCCATATTCCCGGATTGTTTTTCAAAAATAGTACCTTTTAATTTACACTTGATAAATCCGCAATATATATCTATAATGCACCGTAGGAGATAACGTCAATGCACCGATTTGGTGTTACAGGGTGAAAAAGCAAGGAGCGATGACTGTGGATTTTTGGCAGTTTGAAAAGGAAGCAATGGCGGAAGACCGCGCCCTGGTCTGCGGCTGTGACGAGGCGGGGGCCGGTCCTCTGGCCGGGCCGGTGTATGCGGCGGCGGTGATTCTGCCTCTGGGGCTCGACATTCCCGGTCTGGACGACTCCAAGAAGCTGACCGAAAAAAAGCGGGAGGCCCTGTTCCCGGTGATCCAGGAGCAGGCCCTGGCCTGGTCGGTGGCCGCGGTGGATGCGGCGGAGATTGACAGAACTGACATCCTCAGCGCCCGGATGAAGGCCATGCAGCTGGCAATCGACGGACTGTCCCCAAAACCGGACTTCGCCCTCATCGACGGCAACCGGGACAGGGGGCGTACCTCTGCCATCACCGCTCCCCACCGCTGTCTGGTGAAGGGGGACAGCCTGTCTGCCTCCATTGCGGCGGCCTCCATTCTGGCCAAGGTGAGCCGGGACCGGTACATGACAGAGGCGGCGGCGCAGTACCCGGCGTATGGCTTCGACAGGCACAAGGGCTACGGTACCAGGCTCCACTACCAGCTTCTGCGGGAGCACGGCCCCAGTCCCATCCACCGCCGGACCTTTTTAAAGAACCTGTGAGCGGCCAGGAGAGCCGGCTGAGAGGCCGGTGGGGCGAGGAACAGGCGGCGGGGTATCTGCGCCGCAAGGGCTTTCGGGTCACAGACGTCAACTGGAAATGCCGCTTTGGGGAGATCGACCTGATTGTCGAGGACGGGGTTTACCTCTGCTTTGTGGAGGTCAAGCTGCGGAAAACCGCCGCCTACGGCTCTGCGGCCGCCTTTGTGGACTGGCGCAAGCAGCAGCGGCTGCGCACCGCGGCGGAGCTGTATCTGGCCGGGCATCCCACCGGCCTCCAGCCCCGGTTTGACGTGATTGAAATTTACGCTCCCCAGGGTACTGACACGGAAAATCCCGGGATTTTCCACCTGGAAAACGCCTTTTAGCATAAATCCCTTGACCATCGGGCAAAAAACTGGCATAATAGGACCCATCAATATTGAAGTGAGGAAGGATCAACATGCGGTATATCAGCACACGGGACAATACCATTCAATATTCCGCCTCCCAGGCCATCGCCCAGGGGCTGGCCAGGGACGGAGGACTGCTGACCCCCTTCTACATCCCCAAGCTGCCCGGCAAGTCGCTGGAGGACATGCGGGACATGGCCTACCAGCAGCGGGCGGTGTATGTCATGAAGCAATATCTGGAGGAGTTCTCCGTCAAGGAGCTCACCGACTATGCCAACGCCGCCTACGGCCCGGACCGGTTCGACTCCCCGGCGGTGGCCCCCGTCCATACGGTGGACGGCAATACCCACTGCCTGGAGCTGTGGCACGGCCCCACCTGCGCCTTCAAGGACATGGCCCTGCAGATGCTGCCCCATCTGCTCACCGCCTCCCTGGCGAAGACGGAGGAGACCAAGACGGTGTGTATCCTGGTGGCCACCTCGGGGGACACGGGGAAGGGGGCTCTGGAGGGCTTTAAAAACGTGCCCCGCACCAAAATTCTGGTGTTCTACCCCAAGGACGGGGTGTCTGAGGTCCAGGAGCTGCAAATGGTCACTCAGGAGGGGGGCAACGTGGGCGTCTCCGCCGTTGTGGGTAATTTCGACGACGCACAGACCGGCGTGAAAAAGCTGTTTTCCGACGAATCACTCCGCCAGGAGCTGGCCCGCCGGGGCTACTTCTTCTCCTCCGCAAACTCCATCAACTGGGGCCGGGTGCTGCCTCAAATCGTCTACTACATCTCCGCCTACTGCGATTTGCTCCGGGACGAGAAGATTGCCCCCGGCCAGGCGGTGAATGTCTGCGTTCCCACCGGCAACTTCGGCAACATCCTGGCCGCCTACTACGCCAAAGAGATGGGCCTGCCCATCAACCAGCTGATCTGCGCCTCCAACAGCAACAACGTGCTCACCGACTTCCTCCGGGAGGGGGTCTACGACCGGAACCGGCAGTTTTACAACACCATGTCCCCCTCCATGGACATCCTGATCTCCTCCAACCTGGAGCGGCTGCTGCTGGCCCTGACCCAGGACCCGGCGGAGGTGAGGGAGTACATGACCCAGCTGGCCGAGACGGGCCGGTACAAGGTGAGCGGCCGTATTCAGGACCGGCTGCAAAAGCGGTTCAAGGGGTACTTTTGCGACGACCAGGAGACCCAGCGGGTCATCCGGACCATGTTCGAGCGGCACGGCTACCTGATCGACACCCACACCGCCGTGGCCTTCTCCGCCCTGGAGCAGTACCGGCGGGAGACGGGGGACGACACCCCCGCCATCGTGGCCTCCACCGCCAGCCCCTTCAAATTCTGCAACAGCGTGCTGGAGGCCCTGGGCGAGACCGGCATCGCCTCCGGCCTGGACGCCCTGGACCAGCTCACCGCCAAAACAGGCCAGCCCGCCCCCGCCCCGCTGGCCGGCTTGCGGGACAAGGCGGTCCGCTTCACCGGTGTGGTGGAGAAGGACCGTATGGTGGACGCGGTACTGTCCCTGCTGGAGTGAGCCTATGGCCCTGTACGCCATTGGAGATACCCACTTGTCCCTGGCCTCCGACAAGCCCATGGATGTGTTTGGCGGGGGCTGGACGGGCTATGTGGACAAGCTGAGAGAAGGTTTTAATGCCACTGTGTCCCAAGGGGACACAGTGGTGATATGCGGGGATGTATCATGGGGCATGAGCTTGGAGGAGGCCCGGGCCGATTTCGCCTTTCTGGACGCCCTGCCGGGGGGGAGAAAGCTGCTCCTCAAGGGCAATCACGACTACTGGTGGACCACTGCCTCCAAGATGAAGGCCTTTTTTGCGGAAAACGGCTTTTCCACCCTGGATGTCCTCCACAACAACTGCCACTTTTACGGGGAGACTGCCCTGTGCGGTACCCGGGGGTGGTTCTACGAGGAGGACCGGGGGGAGCACTCCGCCAAAATTTTCAACCGGGAGCTGATCCGGCTGGAGGCGTCGCTGAAGGCGGCGGGAGAGCGGGAAAAGCTGTGTTTTCTCCACTACCCGCCCCTGTATCAGGGCTACCGCTGTCAGGAGATTCTCTACCTGCTGGAGCGGTACGGGGTGAAGCTGTGTTGCTACGGCCACCTCCACGGGGGGAGCCACCGCCTGGCCATTACCGGACGGCAGGGGTCAGTAGACTACCGCCTGGTGGCCGCCGACTATGTGGGCTTCCGGCCGGTGTGTATTCTGTAGCCTCCCTCTAAGAGGGAGGTGGCACGGGCGAAGCCCGTGACGGAGGGAGTACGTCAGCCGGGAAACTCCCTCAGTCACCGCCGTTGGCGGTGACAGCTCCCTCAAAGAGGGAGCCTTTGGCAGGCGGTATCTCCGTCAAATCGCCTTGACGTTAGGTCTCGCAAAATAAAAATCGGAAAAATTCCGGGAAATTTCAAAAAAAGACTGTTCAAACGGCCGCGTATCTGGTAAAATGTCGTGGCGTAAGTAAAAAGGCCCCCTGCCGGCCGTGCCGGGGCGGGACCGACAGGAGGAAATTGACAAATGAAGGTCACTAATGTTGAGAAGAAAGAGAAAAGCACCGTAGAGCTTACCATTCAGGTGGAGGCCGACGCCTTTGAGGCCGCCATCCAGAAGGTTTATCTGAAGACCCGGGGCCGTATCAACGTGCCCGGCTTCCGCAAGGGCAAGGCCCCCCGGAAGATCATCGAGGGTATGTACGGCTCCGGTGTGTTCTATGAGGACGCCATCAACGACGTCTACCCCGCCGCCTACGACGAGGCGGTGAAGGAGCAGGGCCTGGACGATGTGGGCTACCCCAAGATGGAGATCGTGGAGGTAGGCAAGGAGGGCTTCACCTTCAAGGCGCTGGTCTCCGTCCGCCCCGAGGCCAAGCTGGGCGAGTACAAGGGCCTCACCGCCCCCAAGGAGGAGGTCAAGGTCACAGATAAGGACATTGACGAGGAACTCAAGCCCTACATCGACCGGGCCACCCGTCTGGTCAGCGTGAAGCGCAAGGCCAAGAAGGGCGATACCGCCGTGATTGACTTTGAGGGCTTTGACAACGGCACCCCCTTTGACGGCGGCAAGGGCGAGAACTACGACCTGAAGCTGGGCGCGGGCATGTTCGTCCCCGGCTTTGAGGAGCAGGTAATCGGCATGAAGGCCGGCGAGGAGAAGGACATCGAGATCACCTTCCCCGAGGACTACCACGCCGATCTGGCCGGCAAGGCTGTGGTCTTCCATGTGAAGGTCAACGAAGTGAAGGAGTCCCAGGCCCCCGAGGTGGACGACGAGTTTGCCAAGGACGTGTCTGAGTTCGAGACCCTGGCTGACTTCCGCAAGGACCTGGGTGAAAAGCTCCAGCAGCGCAAGGAAGCCCAGGCTCAGGCCGACTTTGAGAACGCCGTAATGGAGCAGCTGGTGGAGAACATGGAGTGCGAGATCCCCGACGGCATGGTGGAGAGCCAGACCGACCGGCTGATGGACGACTACGCCATGCGCCTCCAGAGCCAGGGCATCCCCATGGACCAGTACATGTCCATGATGGGCATGACCCCCGAGATGATGCGCGCCTCCGCCAAGCCCGCCGCCCTGAAGCAGGTGCAGACCGAGCTGGCCCTCACCGCCGTGGCCAAGGCGGAGAACATTGAGGTCTCCGACGAGGAGTATGAGGCCGAGATCGCCAAGCTGGCCGAGCAGTACAGCATGGAGGCCGACCAGGTGAAGGCGGTAGTCCCAGCCGACGGCCTGAAGAACGACCTGGCCCTGCGCAAGGCCAGTGAGCTGGTCCTGTCCAGCGCCAAGGAGGGCAAGGCCAAGAAGGCGAAGAAGGCGGCCAAGAAGGAGGAGGGCGAGGAGAAGCCCAAGCGCACCCGGACCAAAAAGAAGTCCGACGAGCCCGCCGAGGAGTAAACAGAGATACGTCCCGGGGCGGTTAAGGCCGCCCCGGGCGCGTGCGTATATAAAACGGAATGAACTGCCCCGCCTTTGGGTATAATCTGGTATCTCATTGAAGAAAAGGAGCATCACTATGAGCTTAGTTCCCTATGTAGTAGAGCAGACCAACCGGGGAGAGCGGTCCTACGACATCTTCTCCCGCCTGCTGAACGACCGCATTGTCATGCTGTCGGAGGAGGTCAATGACACCACCGCCTCCCTCATCGTGGCCCAGCTGCTGTATCTGGAGGCCCAGGACCCGGACAAGGATATCCAGTTCTACATCAACAGCCCCGGCGGCTCTGTCACGGCTGGTATGGCCATCTACGACACCATGCAGTATATCAAGTGCGACGTGTCCACCATCTGCATCGGCATGGCCGCCTCCATGGGGGCCTTCCTGCTGTCCTCCGGGGCCAAAGGCAAGCGGCTGGCCCTGCCCAACGCGGAGATCATGATCCACCAGCCCTCCGCCGGCACCCAGGGCCAGATCACCGACATGGCCATCCATCTCCGCCGGCTGGAGATTATCAAGACCCGGATGAACCGCATCCTGTCGGAAAACACCGGCAAGCCCATCGAGGTGGTCACCGCCGACTGCGAGCGGGACAACTTTATGACCGCCCAGGAGGCCATGGAGTACGGCCTGGTGGACAAGGTGCTGGATAAGCGGTAATTTTTCCGTAAACGAGGTGTTTCAATGGCAAACAATGACGAGAGAAAGGTCCGGTGTTCCTTCTGCGGCAAGCACCCGGACCAGGTAAAGCGGATGATCGCCGGCCCTGGCGTGTATATCTGCGACGAATGCGTGGGACTGTGCATGGCCGCAATGGGGGAGGAGCCCCTGATGCTGGACGACTTCGACCAGTTCCCCGGGGACATCCCCGACGCCATCCCCACCCCCAGAGAGATACACGCCGTGCTGGACCAGTATATCATTGGCCAGGAGAAGGCCAAGGTGGCCCTGTCGGTGGCGGTGTATAACCATTACAAGCGCATCTACTTCGGCGGAGCGGAGGATGTGGAGCTGCAAAAGAGCAACATTCTGCTGATGGGCCCCACCGGCTGCGGCAAGACCCTGTTTGCCCAGACCCTGGCCCGGGTGCTGAAGGTGCCCTTCGCCATCGCCGACGCCACCACCCTCACCGAGGCGGGCTATGTGGGCGACGACGTGGAGAATATCCTCCTGCGCCTGGTGCAGGCTGCCGACTACGACATCGAGCTGGCCGAGCGGGGCATCATCTATATCGACGAGATGGATAAGATCGCCCGAAAGAGCGAGAATACCTCCATCACCCGGGATGTGTCCGGCGAGGGCGTGCAGCAGGCTTTACTGAAAATTCTGGAGGGCACCGTGGCCAACGTCCCCCCCCAGGGCGGGCGGAAGCACCCCCACCAGGAGTTTATCCAGATCGACACCCACAACATCCTCTTTATCTGCGGCGGCGCCTTCGACGGCATCGACAAAATCATCGAGCACCGCTTGGACAAGCGGTCTTTGGGCTTCGGCGCGGAGATCAAGAGCAAAAAGGAGCGCAATGTGGGCGAGCTGATGGCTGAGCTCCAGCCCCAGGATCTTCTGAAATACGGCATCATCCCCGAGCTGGTGGGCCGTATGCCGGTGGTAACCACCCTGGAGTCCCTGGACCGGGACCAGATGGTGCGCATCCTTACCGAGCCCAAAAACGCCCTGGTGAAGCAGTACCAGGTGCTGCTGAACTACGACGAGGTGGAGTTGAGCTTTACCCCCGAAGCGCTGGAGGCGGTGGCTGACCGGGCGGTGTCCCGGGAGATTGGAGCCCGGGGCCTGCGGGCCATCCTGGAGGAGGTTATGAACCAGATCATGTACGATATCCCCTCCGACCCCACCATTGTCAAGGTGAGCATCACCGGGGAGTGTGTTAAGGACGGCGCTCCCCCGGAGCTGACCCGAAATCCGGAGCGCACCCAGCGGCCCAGACTGGGCAAGGCCACCCTCCAGGTGGAGCAGCCCCGCCGCCGGGACCACGGCCGGGCCGGCTGACATAACCATATATCAGACGCCCCGCACCGCCCCCACAGCGGGGCCCGGGGCGTCTGTCCTCACTAAAAAGCCTCCCTCTGAGAGGGAGGTGGCATTCGCGGAGCGAATGACGGAGGGAGTACTTCGACGGAATACTCCCTCAGTCACCGCCGCTGGCGGTGACAGCTCCCTCTTTGAGGGAGCCTTAAATTTCCCAGAGAGGAATTGAAATATTATGTCGAAAGAATGGGATATTCTCCACACCAGCACCATGCCCGTGATTGCCCTGCGGGGGCTGACGGTCTTCCCCAACGTGCTGATCCACTTTGAGGTGTCCCGGGAGGCCTCGGTCCGGGCGCTGGAGGCGGCCATGACGGCCGGCAGTCCCGTGTTTCTGGTGGGCCAGAAGGACATTTCGGTGGAGGCGCCGGAGCTGGACGACCTGTATCAGGTGGGCACCGTCTCCAACATCCGTCAAATACTCCGGATGCCCGGGGACAACGTGCGGGTGATGGTGGAGGGCCAAGCCCGGGGCCGACTCCTCCAGCTGCTGCGCACCACCCCCCATCTGGAGGCGGAGGTGGAGGAGATCGAGGTCCCCCAGGTTCCGGCCAGAGGGAGCGCCCGGACAGAGGCCCTCATCCGGGCCTCCTACGAGATGTTCCAGAACTATGCCGAGCTCTCCCCCAAGCTGTCTCCCGACCTGATGATCCACGTGCTGGCCAGTCAGGACCCGGGGCACATCGCCGACTATATCGCCCAGAACATCCCCATGCGCAACAGCGACAAGCAGTCCATTCTGGAGGAGCTGCGCCCCGCCAGGCGGCTGGAGAAGCTCTACCGCCTGCTGGAGCGGGAGGTGGAGATTCTCGCCCTGGACCAGGAGATTCAGGAGCGGGCCCGGGAGCAGATGAACGACCACCAGCGGGACTACTACCTGCGGGAGCAGATGAAGGCCATCCAGACCGAGCTGGGGGAGGAGGCCGACGAGATTGAGGAGTACCGGGAGAAGATCGCCCAGGCCAAACTCCCCGAGCCGGTGCGGGAGAAGCTGAACAAGGAGCTGGGCCGGCTGGCCAAGCAGTCCTACAGCTCTTCGGAGAGTACCGTCCTGCGCAATTATCTTGACATCTGCCTGGAGCTGCCCTGGGGCAAAACTACCAAGGAAAAGATGAATGTCTCCGCCGTCCAGAAGGCGCTGGACCAGGACCACTTCGGCCTGGACAAGGTGAAGCGGCGGGTGCTGGAGTTTGTGGCCGTCCGCCAGCTGGCCCCTGAGCTGAAGGGGCAGATTATCTGTCTGGTGGGCCCGCCGGGGGTGGGCAAGACCTCCATCGCCATGTCCATGGCCCGGGCCATGAACCGGAAGCTGGCCCGCATCTCCCTGGGCGGCGTCAGCGACGAGGCGGAAATTCGCGGCCACCGTAAGACCTACGTGGGGGCCATGCCCGGCCGGATTATCTCCGCCATCAATCAGGCCCAGAGCTGTAACCCCCTCATCCTGCTGGACGAGATCGACAAGCTGGGCCGGGACCACCGGGGGGACCCCTCCTCCGCTCTGCTGGAGGTGCTGGACGGGGAGCAGAACGCCACCTTCCGGGACAATTTTCTTGAAATCCCCTTCGACCTGTCCCAGGTCATGTTCATTACCACCGCCAACACCACCGACACCATCCCCCGCCCCCTGCTGGACCGGATGGAAGTCATAGAGCTGTCCAGCTACACCGACGAGGAAAAGGTGCAGATCGCCAAAAAGCACCTCCTCCCCAAGGAGCTGAAGCGCCATGGGCTGACCAGGGGACAGCTGAAGGTGTCCGACGGGGCCCTGCGGGAGATCATCGCCGCCTACACCCGGGAGTCGGGTGTCCGGGTACTGGAGCGCCGTCTGGCCGCCGTCTGCCGCAAAGCGGCCATGAAGGTGGTGTCTGAGGGTGCTAAAACGATAAAGGTGACTGACAAGGACCTGGAGGAGTATCTGGGTGTGCCCAGGTATCACCCCGAGCGCCAGGCTCTGGAGGAGCGGGTGGGGGTGGTCAACGGGCTGGCCTGGACCTCCGTGGGGGGCGAGCTGCTGGAGGTGGAGGTCAATGTGGTCCCCGGCTCCGGCAAGGTGGAGCTCACCGGCAACCTGGGGGACGTGATGAAGGAGTCGGCCCACGCCGCCCTCAGCTTTATCCGCAGTCAGGCCGGCCGGCTGAACCTCCCCGCCGACTTCTACAAGGAGAAGGACATCCACGTCCACTTCCCCGAGGGGGCGGTGCCCAAGGACGGCCCCTCCGCCGGCATTGCCATCACCACCGCCATGGTGTCCGCCCTCACCGGGGTGTCGGTGCGCCGGGGGCTCGCCATGACCGGAGAGGTCACCCTCCGGGGCCGGGTGCTGCCCATCGGCGGACTGAAGGAGAAACCCATGGCCGCCTTCCGCAACGGAATTAAGACGGTTATCATCCCCGCCGACAACGCCAAGGACCTGGAGGAAATCGATCAGACAGTGCGCAAGGCCCTCCAGTTCGTGCTGGTGGAGCGGGCCGACCAGGTGCTGGCCCAGGCCCTGAACCGCCCTTTGGAGGTCCCCGCGCCCCGTCGCCGGGGCCGACCCAGTAAGAACGAGGCCCTGCCCGACCTGCCCCCTGCGCCCAAGGGGGAGGGCAGCTCCCGGCTGAGCCAGTAAAAGCCCCCCTTGTCAAAGGGGGGAGAACCACGAAGTGGTGGGGGGATTCTTTTTTACGGAATCCCCCAGTCACCGCCTTTGGCGGTGCCAGCCCCCTTTGGCAAGGGGGCCATAAGGAGGAGAACCGAATGGTTAATTTACAGAAGGCGGAGTTTGTCCTCTCAGCCGTCTCCCCGAAGAACTTCATTCAGGACGGCCGGCCCCAAGTGGCCTTCGCCGGACGGTCCAATGTGGGCAAGTCGTCGGTCATCAACCGGCTCCTTAACCGGAAGAACTTCGCCCGGGTGGGGGCCGCGCCGGGGAAGACCGTCCACGTGAACTATTTTAACATCGACGGGGCCTTCTACCTGGTGGACCTGCCGGGCTACGGCTACGCCAAGGTGTCCAAGTCGGAGCGGGACCGGTGGGGCAGGCTGATGGAGGACTACTTCGCCCGGCCCGACCTGCTCACCCTGGGGGTGATGATCGTGGACTCCCGCCATAAGCCCACCGCCGACGACTGCACCATGTTCCAGTGGTTCCGGGAAACGGGCTGTCCCCTGATTATCGTGGCCAACAAGCTGGATAAGCTGAAAAAGAGCGAGATAGAGCCCAACCTCCAGACCATCCGGGATACCCTGGGGCTGGGGGAGGGGGATATGCTGATTCCCTTCTCCGCCGAGAAGGGGACGGGCCGGGAGGAGCTGCTGTCGGCCATCTTTGCCGGGATAGAAAAATGACCGCATTGTGCTTGACTATATTAAGAGCATAAAAGGACACCGCAGTAAAAGCGGTCAGTCCTTTATGAATGGGTTATTTTAAGTAACAACCGTCACCGGCCAGGGTGGCGGTTGTCCCTTTTTACCTTAATGGTCCAGATAAAGCTGAGCCAGTGCGATTTTATCTTGTCTTTTCCAGGACAAACTGTTATAATAACAAAAAAGATAATCCTAAAATGGGGAGGTGGGCTCTTGGAGGCTCCCATTTACCACCTGGAAGGGGTGGTGAAGGCAAAAGAGGAGAATATGGAGGACTTTGTGGGCCCTCTGGACCTGATCCTCCACCTGCTGAGCAAGAACAAGCTGGAAATCAAGGACATTCAAATTTCCCTCATTCTGGACCAGTACATGGAGTGGATGAACCAGCGGCGGGAGCTGGACCTGGAGGTTGCCAGCGACTTTGTCACCATGGCTTCCCACCTGGTGTATATCAAAACCCGGATGCTGCTGTCCATCCACGACGAGGAGGCCATGAGCGAGATGGAACAGCTCATCGCCACCCTGGAGGCCCATCAGCGCAACGAGAATTATTTGAAGGTCAAAGCGGTGGTCCCCGCCCTGGACAGCCGTTATCAAATTGGCCGGGACTACCTGACCAAGGTGCCCGAGGCGGTCCAGCCCGATAAGGTATACCGCTACGTCCATGACAGAAAGGACCTGCTCCACGCCATGACGGCGGTGCTGAGCCGGCTGGACAACAAGCTGCCGCCGCCGGTGTCCGCCTTCCAGGGCATCGTGGGCCGGGAGCCCTACCCCGTGGCCGACAAGGCGGGGGAGATCATCAAGCGGTTGATTACCTTCGGCGTTACCCGCTTCCGGGCTCTGTTCAAGGGCAGCCGCAGCCGGTCGGAGGTGGTGGCCACCTTCCTGGCTGTGCTGGAGCTGTGCAAGGCCCGCCGCCTGCTGTTGGCGGGCACCGAGTCGGACTGTACCGTTACCTGCACCCGGGAGGAGGGGGCGGTGGAGTTTACCTCGGAGAATTACTGACGGGACCTCATCCGTCACGGCCTGCGGCCGTGCCACCTTCCCCTAAAGGGGAAGGCTTTAGAAGCGTGCCCTTTGCCTTCCCCTTTAGGGGAAGGTGCCCCAGTGCGCACACTGGGGCGGATGAGGCGGACACATCGTGATGCGTCTCTATGAGACGATAGCCCCCTTGCCAAAGGGGGGAGGGCCACGAAGTGGCGGGGGGATTCACAGGAAAGGAGGCACCCCCAAATGGAAGTAAAAGAGTTAGAATCCGCCCTGGAGGGGGTGCTGTTCGCCGCCGGGGAGCCGGTGGCGGTGGAGCGGCTGTGCCTGGGGCTGGAGGTGGACCGGCCTACCCTGGACGCGGTGGCCCAGCGGCTGATGGATAAATACAGCTATGACCGCCGGGGCATCCGCCTGGTCAAGCTGGACACCAGCTATCAGCTGTGTTCCGCCCCGGAGTTTGCCGGCTACATCCGCAAGACGCTGGAGAGCCGCAAGCCTGCCCGGCTGTCCCAGCCGGCGCTGGAGGTGCTGGCCATCATTGCCTACTACCAGCCCGTCACCCGGGCCTATGTGGACCAGGTGCGGGGAGTGGACAGCTCCTACACCATGGGCCTTCTTCTGGAGCGGGAGCTCATCGAGGAGGCGGGCCGTCTGGCTGTCCCCGGCCGGCCGGTGCAGTTTAAAACCACTAAAAATTTCCTGCGCTCCTTTGGTCTGTCCAGTCTGGAGGAGCTGCCCGAGCTGCCCAACCAGTCCCAGGAGGGCAGCCAGATGACCCTGGAGCTGGAGGCCAGCCTGGCCCGCCTCCGGGAGGCCGAGGTGCTGGAGGAGTCCGAAGCGCCGCCGGAGCCCCCGGCGGAGGGACCATGAAGGCCCTGTTTGTCCTGGCCGTGCTTGTCCTGATTCTGCTCCTGCTGGGGCAGGTCCGGGTGGGCGGCCGGGCGGAGTTCAGCGCGGAGGGCTTTTTCCTCTGGATACGGCTGGGCAGATTTAAGCTGAAAATTCTCCCTGCCGGGCCGAAGGAAGAAAAAATCGGGAAGCCCAAGAAACCAAAAAAGGAAAAAGAGCCGAAGAAGCCCAAGAAGGAGAAGCCCCCCACTCCGCTCCCGGAAAAAATCGGTGGGGCGCTGGAGTACGCCCAGGCCCTGCTCCCTGTGGCGCTGGAGGCGGCAAAGGGCATGTGGCGGGGCCTGCGGGTGGACGTGCTGGAGCTGGAGCTCACCGCCGGCGGCAGCGACCCGGCGGACGCGGCCATGCTCTACGGTCAGGCCAACGCCGCCCTGGGGGCGCTGTGGCACCCTTTGACCAGGGCTTTCCATGTGAAGGACGGCACCGCCCGGGTGAAGCTGGACTTCGACGCCCTGGGGACGACGCTATACGGTCAGGCCGCCCTGTCCATCAAAATCGGGACGTTGGTGTGGATCGGCCTGGGGGCGGGCTGGAAGGCCCTGTTTGGAGCACTCGCCGCAAGAAAGCGGCTGAAACGAAAACGGAGAAAGGCGGCATGACCTATGGAACAGGAGAAAAAGAACTCCCTCGGCGAGCTGATGCAGATTACCATGGAGCATATCAAAACAATGGCGGACGCCAACACCATTATCGGCGCCCCCATTCAGGCGGAGGGGGTTACGTTGATCCCTGTGTCCCGTATGTCCTTCGGTATGGGGGGCGGCGGGACCGAGTTTACCACCAAGTCAGGAGCCCCCAAGGAGGGTTTCGGCGGCGGCTCCGCCGCCAGCGCCAAGCTGGAGCCGGTGGCCTTCCTGATCGTCCGGGAGGACGGCAGCGTGAAGCTGCTCCCCGTGGCCCCGCCCCCCGCCACCACTGTGGACCGGGTCATTGAGACGGTGCCCGAGGTGGTGGACAAGGTGACCGGGTTTATTGAGAAGCAGCAGGAGAAAAAGGCGCAAAAGGCGGCCGAAGGAGATTTCGCGGAATAAAAAATTTCCTGGAAAAAATGGAGAAAGACCGCTCCATACTAACACCATCGACTGAAAAGAAGGTGGCAATATGAAGCGGCTTTTTTCTGTTCTGCTGGCCGGAATGCTGGTGTGGCATGCCCTGCCCGCTGTCCGGGCGGAGGGGGCCGCCCCTCCCAAAATTTCCGCCGCCAGTGCGGTGCTGATGGACGCCGGCACCGGACGGGTGCTCTGGGAGAAAGACGCCCACACCCCCCGGCTCATCGCCAGCACCACCAAGCTGATGACCGCCCTGGTGGCCCTGGAGTCGGGGCACGGGCTGGAGGAGGTGGTCACCGTGGCCCCGGAGTGGGCGGGGGTGGAGGGCTCCTCCATCTACCTGCGTCCGGGGGAGGAGATCACCCTGGAGGCCCTGCTCTATGGCCTGCTCCTCCGCTCGGGCAACGACGCCGCCCTGGCTATCGCCGGCCACTGCGGTGGCACAGTGGAGGATTTTGTAGTCCAAATGAACCGGAAGGCCCGGGAGTTGGGGATGAAGGACACCGGCTTTGCCAACCCCAACGGCCTGGACGCCGAGGGCCACCGCTCCAGCGCCTACGACATGGCTCTGCTGGCCCGAGCTTGCCTGGAGAACAAGGAGCTGGCCAAAATCGCCGCCACCAAATCCATCACCCTGGGCACCCGAACCTTTACCAACCACAACAAGCTGCTGTGGCGGTATGAGGGCTGTGGGGGCCTGAAGACGGGATATACCGAGAAGGCGGGCCGTACCCTGGTCAGCGCCGCGAAGCGGGACGGCATGACCCTGATCTGCGTCACCCTGAACGCCCCCAGTGATTGGGCGGACCACACCGCCCTGTTTGACTGGGGCTTCGCCAATTATCAGGCCCGGCCCCTGTCCCGGGCCGGAGCGCGGGCGGGACAGCTGCCTGTGTCCGGGGGCCTGGCCCCCGTCTGCCCTGTGGAGCTGGGGGCGGACCTCACCGCCGCACTGGCCCCCGGTGAGACCGTGGAGACCGCCTGGGAGTTGTCTGAAGCGATGCTCGCCGCCCCGGTGGTCCAGGGGACCCAAGTGGGCGAAATTGTGTATTATGTCAACTCGGAGGAGCTGGCCAGAGTGCCGTTGGTGGCAGGGACGGATGTCCCCTGCGATCTGGCTGGGGCCTCCGGCTGGCTGAACGGCATTTGGGAGCGGATATCCGGGTTGTAGTGCCCAAAGCCTCCCTTGCTAAAGGGAAGGGGACCGCCGGGCAAAGCCCGGTGGTGGAGGGATTCCGTCAGGCGAAACAGCGCAATCAAACAGAATCCCCCGCCCCTGCGGGGGCACCCCCCTTTGGCAAGGGGGGCTGGGGATAGAGGGATAGCATATGGAGGAACGTATTCAAAAGCTGATATCCGCCTGCGGGCTGGCCTCCCGGAGGGCGGCGGAGGGGTGGATCATTGCCGGACGGGTGACCGTCAACGGGGAGAAGGCCCACCTGGGGGACCGGGCGGATCTGGACCGGGATGCCGTCCTGGTGGACGGGCGGCCCCTCACACCCGGCGGAGGGCGGACCTATCTGATGCTGAACAAGCCCCGGGGGTATGTGACCACCCTGTCCGACGAGAAGGGGCGGAAAACCGTCTCCGACCTGGTGGCCGGGTGCGGGGTTCGGGTGTGGCCGGTGGGGCGGCTGGACATGGACTCCGAGGGCCTGCTTATCCTCACCGACGACGGCGCCCTCACCCACCAGCTCCTCCACCCCAGCCACGAGGTGGACAAAGAGTATCTGGTGTGGGTGACGGGGAACGTCCAGAAGGCCCTGCCCGTCCTGTCCGCCCCCATGACCCTGGATGGGGAGCTCCTCTCCCCTGCTCAAGTGCGCCGGGGGAGGGACAGCGGAGGGGTGCATCAACTTTCCATCACCATCCACCAGGGGAAAAACCGCCAGGTGCGGCGGATGTGCGCCCAGGCCGGGCTGGAGGTGCTGCGGCTCAAACGGGTGCGGGAGGGGCCGCTGGCCCTGGACCGGAGCCTGAAAGCGGGCCAGTGGAGAAATCTCACCGACCGGGAACTGCTGGAGCTGACAGGGCCATTAAGCGACTGTTAAGAGATTTTTGTGGGATAAGCGCGAAGCTCCCACAAAAATCTCTTGCGTTTCTTCCGGAAAACGAGTATGATGAGAGATGTTGATTTGATCGGGAGGACAGGAGCTATGAACCGGGATATTTTAACTGTGATTCAGGACAGCGTGCATACCTTTTCCAAGGGCCAGCGGAAGATCGCCAATTTCATTCTGGAGTCCTACGACAAGGCCGCTTTCATGACGGCCAGCCGCCTGGGTCAGCGGGTGGGGGTGAGTGAGTCCACTGTGGTCCGCTTCGCCTTTGAGCTGGGCTACGACGGCTACCCGGATATGCAGCGGTCCCTCCAGAAGATGATCCGCAACCGGCTGACCACCGTGCAGCGCATCGAGGTGACCAACGACCGCCTGGGGGACCAGGACCTGCTGTCCATGGTGCTCCAGTCGGATGTGGAGAAGATCCGCCAGACCCTGGAGGAGCTGGACAGGGACAGCTTCTACAGCGCGGTGGACGCCATTGTGGCGGCCCGGAAAATTTACATCATCGGCGTACGCTCCTCGGCGGCCATTGCCTCCTTCCTCCATTTCTATTTTAATTTGATTTTCGACAATGTGGTGCTGGTGTCAGCCAACACCGCCAGCGAGACCTTTGAGAGCCTGCTCCGGGTGGGCGAGGGGGACGCGGTCATCGGCATCAGCTTCCCCCGGTACTCCAGCCGCACGGTTCAGGCCCTCAGCTTCGCCCGGGACCGGGGGGCCACCGCCATTGCCATCACCGACAGCGAGACCTCCCCCCTGGCCCCCATCTCCCGCTACACCCTCACGGCCCGCAGCGATATGGCCTCCTTTGTGGACTCCTTGGTGGCCCCGCTGTCCCTGGTGAATGCCCTGCTGGTGGCGGTAAGCCAGCGGAAAAATGAGGACCTGGCCCACATCTTCCACACCCTTGAGGAGATTTGGGAGGAGTACAACGTCTACGAGAAGGTGCCCGAATGAAGTGGCCCGATATTGTGGTAGTGGGCGGCGGAGCTGCCGGCATGATGGCGGCCATCTGCGCCGCCCGGCAGGGGGCGGCCGTCACCCTCATCGAGCGCAACCAGAAGGTGGGCCGCAAGCTGTACATCACTGGCAAGGGCCGGTGCAACGTGACCAACCACTGTTCCCCCGAGGAGGTGCGCGCCGCCACACCCCGGAACGGGAAGTTTCTCTACAGTGCCCTGGAGCACACACCCCCCGCCTGGGTGGAGGAATTTTTTGAGGCGCTGGGCGTACCCTTAAAGGTGGAGCGGGGGAACCGGGTCTTCCCTGTCTCTGACAAGTCTGCCGACATTATTGACGCCCTGTTTTTTGAGCTGAAGCGGCTCAAAATTCCGGTTGTAAATGACCAAGTGTCAAATATCTGTCTCCGGGACGGCGCGGTATGCGCCGTAGAGATGGGAGAGGGGAAAGCGCTTACCGGTACCCCTTGCAAGGCGGCCGTGCTGGCCACCGGCGGGCTGTCCTACCCCGCCACCGGCTCCACCGGCGACGGCCTCTGGATGGCGGAGGAGCTGGGTCACACCTTGGTTGACATAAAACCATCCCTGGTGCCTCTGGAGTCCCCCGACCCCTTCTGTGCGCAAATGCAGGGTCTGGCGTTGAAAAACGTCACTCTGACGGTAAAAAACGGCAAAAAAAAGACGGTCTTCCAGGAGCAGGGGGAGCTGCTGTTCACCCACTTCGGCCTGTCCGGGCCGCTGGTGCTGTCGGCCAGCGCCCACATGCGGGACTTCGAGAAGGAACGGTACACCTGCGCCATCGACTTGAAGCCCGCCCTGGACGAGGCCACCCTGGACGCCCGCCTGGTGCGGGAGCTGTCCGCCGGGGCCAACAAGGACATGGACAATCTTCTGGGAGCCCTGGCCCCCCGGCTGCTGGTGCCCGTCCTGCTGGAGCGGGCGGATATCCCAGGAAATAAAAAGGCTCACGACCTGACAAAACAGGAGCGCCGCCGGCTGCTGGAGCTGTTTAAGTGTTTCCCCGTGGCGGTGTCCGGCCCCAGGCCGGTAGACGAGGCTATCATCACCTCGGGAGGGGTGAAGGTGTCTGAGGTGGACCCGAAAACCATGATGAGTAAAAAGGTCCCCGGCCTGTTTTTCGCCGGGGAGATGCTGGACGTGGACGCCTATACCGGCGGGTTTAACCTGCAAATCGCCTGGGCCACCGGCCGGGCGGCGGGGGAGGGCGCCGCGGCATATTTAGGAGAAAGCGATGAATCAAAGCAATTCTGATGTAAAGCTGGGCCGGTTTTTGAGCCTGGTCCTGCGCCACGACCCCCACGCGGCGGGAATTACCCTGGACGGGCACGGCTGGGCCGACGTGGATGCCCTGCTGGCCGGGGTGAACCGCACGGGGCGGAAGATCAATATGGACACACTGGAGCGTATTGTCCGGGAAAACAGCAAACAGCGGTACGCTTTTAACGAAGACCACACCAAAATCAGGGCCAATCAGGGCCATTCGGTGCGGGTGGATGTGGAGCTGAAAGCGGCGGAGCCGCCCCGATACCTGTACCACGGCACCGCTTCCCGGTTTCTCCCCGCCATTGAGGCGGAGGGCATCCGAAAGATGAGCCGGCAGTATGTCCACCTGTCAGGGGACTTTGAGACGGCCATGGCGGTAGGCAAGCGCCACGGTATCCCGGTGGTCATCACCATCGACGCGGCGGCCATGGCCCGGGATGGGGTGGAGTTCTACCGCTCGGAAAACGGCGTGTGGCTGTGTGAGCATGTGGAGCCGAAATACTTCGTCTCCTAGCCCAGGTCGCTGTCCAGCGCAATCCCGGTGCGCACACCCAGGCGGAAGCTCTGTGTGGCGTAAATGGCCAGGACTTCCTGAAGGGTTTTTTGCATCTGAGGATTGAGCACATTGTTTAGCAGATCGATCTGCGAGGCCTCGCCTTCATCTATGGGTTGGCTTTCAATGTTGGGTTTGATATAATGGTCGTACATCCACTTCATCAGGTCGGTCATGATAACGCCTCCTTATGTCTGATTCTAACATAATTATATACGTCTGAATCTAACATGTCAAGAGCTGCGAGGAATTTTTATGGATAAAACGTTATTGGTTGATTTTGGAAAACGTTTGAAGGCTCTGCGAGAAACAAAAGGGCTGAAGCAACGAGAAATGGCCGAAGCCATGGGGCTTAAATTACGTCAGTATCAGCGTTATGAGTACGGTGAAATCGGCGTGCCTCTGGAGACGCTGAACTTCTTTGCCGACTACTT
>Ga0137310_100865_pt1 | contig 20125 bp, 16 predicted proteins | sample NAcewiD2O_June_2_FD_97183 | JGI IMG/M metagenome (GOLD analysis project Ga0137310, IMG submission 97183) | Mouse cecal microbial communities from Vienna, Austria - N-Acetylglucosamine amended D2O_June | ecosystem: Host-associated > Mammals > Digestive system > Large intestine > Cecum | place...
GCATTACGAATGCGGCGCGCTACCAGCTGCGCCACGGAAGCATCCTCTGTTATTACAAAGACAGAACAACGGATTGTTCTGTCTTTCGTGACCAATCCGGGAATCGAACCCGGGTTTACGCCGTGAGAGGGCGTCGTCTTGACCGCTTGACCAATTGGCCCTATGTAGGTAAATCGAGGCGACGGGATTCGAACCCACGGCCTCTGCGTCCCGAACGCAGCGCTCTACCAAACTGAGCCACGCCTCGATACCTTCCATAGTATAATATAAATTGTCGAAATTGTCAACAGAATTTTGAAAAATTTTTCATCCCTCTCATTTTCAGGCAAAATCAAAGAGAGACAGCTGATTGGACTCCGGCAGGTCCCCCAAAAGCCCCAGATCCGCCATCAGGTCGCAGATGGTCTTGCTGACCTTGGTCCGGTTGCGGAAATCCTCCCGGGACAGGAATACACCATCTTTCACTGCGTCCACCACTCCGTCGGCGGCCTTGTCCCCCATGCCGTCGATGCTGGCTAAGGAGGGCATTAACTTATTTCCAATGATTTGAAAATCCCTGGCCCTGGCTGTATAAATATCAATGGGCTGGAATTCAAAGCCCCTGGCGTACATCTCCTGGACGACTCTCATATCCCGCAGGGTGTCCTGTTCTTTCTTTGACAGGGAGTCTGCCCGCTTTTTATAGTCTGCCAGGTAATACTCCAGTTTGTCCCTGCCCTGGCACATGATCTCGTAGTTGAAGGCGCTGGCGCGGATGCTGAAAAAGGCCGCGTAGTAGGCAAGGGGATAGAACACCTTGCAGTAGGCGATGCGCCAGGCCATCATCACATAGGCCGCCGCGTGGGCCTTCGGGAACATGTACTTGATCTTTAAACAGGAATCAATGTACCACTGGGGGACATCGTGGGCCAGCATGGCCTGGATCCAGTCCGGCTTCAGCCCTTTCCCTTTACGCACCGACTCCATGATGGTGAAGGAAAGCCCCTCCTCCATGCCTTTCTGGATTAAGTAGACCATGATGTCGTCTCGGCAGCAGATAGCGGTCTGGATGGTGGCCTGGCCGCTGAGGATCAGATCCTTGGCATTTCCCAGCCACACGTCTGTGCCGTGGGCCAGGCCCGCGATCCTCACAAGATCGGAAAAATATTTGGGCTTGGCGTCTAAAAGCATCTGCATGGCAAAATCCGTACCAAACTCCGGCACCCCCAAAGCACCCAGGGGACAGCCGCCAATGTCATCCGGCGTGACCCCCAGGGCGGAGGTGTTCTGAAACAGGGACATGACCTCTTTACAGTCCAGAGGGATATCCTTCACAGGGTCTAAGCCGGTGAGATCCTGGAGCATACGGATCATGGTGGGATCATCGTGCCCCAGGATGTCCAGCTTCAGCAGGTTGTGGTCAATGGAGTGATAGTCAAAATGTGTTGTGATGGTTGTGGTGGTCATATCGTTGGCAGGATGCTGCACAGGGGTGAAGGAGTAGATCTCCTCTCCCACAGGCAGGACCACGATTCCTCCCGGGTGCTGTCCCGTAGTCCGGCGCACACCTACGCAGCCCTGGACGATGCGGTTGATCTCGCAGTTGCGCTTCCGGTTTCCCCGCTCCTCATAATAATTTTTTACATAGCCGTAAGCGGTCTTGTCGGCCAGGGTTCCGATGGTTCCCGCCCGGAAGGTCTGCCCTTTTCCGAATATGACCTCCGTGTAGTCGTGAGCATGGCTCTGGTACTCTCCGGAAAAGTTTAAGTCAATATCCGGCTCCTTGTCCCCTTTAAAGCCAAGGAAGGTCTCAAAAGGAATGTCATGGCCATCCTTTCCCATGAGAGTCCCGCACTTTGGGCATTCCTTGTCAGGCATATCGCACCCGGACATGCCGGCAAATTTTTTCACATCCTCTGAGTCAAAATCAGAGTAATGACAGTGGGGACAATAATAGTGAGGGCTTAAGGGGTTCACCTCCGTGATCCCTGACATGGTGGCCACCAGGGACGAACCCACGGACCCCCGGGAGCCTACCAGGTAGCCGTCCTCGTTGGACTTCCACACCAGCTTCTGCGCGATGATGTACATGACCGCGAACCCGTTGGAGATAATGGAATTCAGCTCTCTCTCCAGCCGCTCCACCACGATCTCCGGGAGATCATCCCCGTAGAGCTCGTGGGCCCGGTTGTAGCAGATATCCCTCAGGGTCTCGTCGGAGTTATCGATAACCGGCGGGCACTTGTCAGGGCGGACCGGGGAGATTCTCTCACACTGGTCCGCGATCCTTCTGGTGTTGGTGATGACCACCTCCTCGGCCTTGTCCGGTCCCAGATATTCGAATTCCGCCAGCATCTCCTCTGTGGTCCGCAGATACAGAGGCGCCTGGTCATCACTGTCCTTAAATCCTTTTCCCGCCATGATGATGCGGCGGTACACCTCATCCTCGGGATTGAGGAAATGGACGTCGCAGGTGGCGCACACAGGCTTGCCAAACCGCTCTCCCAGCCCCACGATCCGCCTGTTTAGATCTTTTAGATCTTCCTCGCTTGTGACCGTGCTGTTCTCGTCCCTGAGCATAAACGCGTTATTGCCAAGAGGCTGGATCTCCAGGTAATCATAAAAGTTTACGATCCTCCCCAGCTCCTTTTCCGGAACGCCCCTGAGCAGGGCCTGGTAAAGCTCCCCGGCCTCACAGGCAGAGCCGATGATCAGCCCTTCCCGGTATTTGTCCAGAAGGCTTTTGGGGATTCTGGGGGTCCTGTGGAAATAGTTGATGTGGGACCAGGACACCAGCCTGTAAAGGTTGGTCCTGCCAACATCATTTTTCGCCAGGATGATCACATGGTAGGATGGCAGCTTCTTGATCCCCTCCGCGTCCAGTTCGCTTAAGCGGTTCAGCTGGTCTAAGGAGGTCATATCCCGCTCCTTGAGCATTTTCAAAAAGGCCACAAAGATCCAGGCAGTGGCCTCCGCGTCGTCCACGGCCCTGTGATGGTTTTCCAGAGAAATGTTCAGCGCTTTTGCCACCGTATCCAGCTTATAACGGTTCAGCTGAGGAAGCAGGACCCTTGCAAGGGATACGGTGTCCAGAACCGTGGGGTTAAACTCAAGGCCAAGATCCCCGGCATTTTTGGAGATAAAGCTGATGTCAAAGGAGGCATTGTGAGCCACCAGGGCCGCGCCCTCGCAGAATTTCAGGAAACGGGGCAGGACATGGTCGATCTTAGGAGCGGAGATTACCATGGAATCGTTGATCTTTGTCAGCTGCTCAATGCGGAACGGGATCGGTTCGTCAGGGTTTACAAAGGAGCTGAACCGGTCCACGATCTTGCCCTGCTCCACTCTGACGGCACCGATCTCGATGATCCTGTTGGATATTGGGCTGAAGCCTGTGGTCTCGATGTCAAACACCACATAGGGGTCGTCGAAAGACTGTCCCTGACCGTTCTCCACCAGCTGCTTCTGGTCATCTACCAGGTATCCCTCCACCCCGTAGAGAATCTTGAAGGCATCGTCCTTGTCCACCGCGTGGCTGGCGTCGGGAAACGCCTGAACACATCCATGGTCTGTCACCGCTATGGCCGGCATCCCCCACTTTTTGGCCTGTTTGATGATATCCTTTATATCGGAAACCCCATCCATATCGCTCATCTTGGTGTGGCAGTGGAGCTCCACCCGCTTTGTCAGGCTGTTGTCCGCGCGCTGTCCTGTAAAATCTTCGCACTTTTTCATGCCGGTTACGGAGCCGATGGTCAGTTCTCCGTCAAACTTGTCAATGGTGGTCATGCCTTTCAGCTTGAGAAATTGTCCGGACACCACTCCCTTGTTGATATCCTCTAAGGCCTCTTCCCTGGCAAAGATCTTTACCGTGATGGTGTCAGTAAAATCCGTGATATCAAAAATAACAATGGTCTTTCCGCTGTTTAAAAGGCGGCTGTCGGTGTGAATGATCTTTCCCCGGATAGTAACCTCCCCCATCTCGCCGCCGATATCCTTGATGGGAATAAAATCATCCTCAAAATCCCGGCCGTAGAGCACATCGGGATTGTCGCTTTTCCTCTGATAGGAGCCGAATCTGCGGTTTGGGGCGGAATTTTGGGAAGCCTCCCCGGGTTTTGCCCCTCCAAAACCTTTCCGCTGGTTCTCTGGATTCTTCCCCTGCCCCAGGTTTAGAGCCGACGGCTTTCTGGCTGCAGCGTCCCCTGCTTCCTGCTCTGGGCTGGCTTCCGTCACAGAGCGGTTTTTGAGGCGTTCCTCAATCTCTCTTTGAACCTGTGCCTGTCTCTGCTGGATTAAAGGTTCTTCCGAGGTCTTTACATACTCATACTCAACCGTGACAGGCAGGCCGCACCGCTGGTGGAATACTTTTTCCAGAACCCGTTTTAAATCTCCGGTTTTCTCTCTTAAAACCACATTGTCCTCCACGGTCATCCTCAGCACATTGTCCATGGGAAAGCTGCACTGGGCTTTCTTCAGGATGTTGTGTTCCACGATGCTGTAGCTTTTCAGCTCATGGAGCAGGCTGTCTTTGTAGGCACGGAGGAGTTTCTCCGGATTATACTGCTCTGACAGGGTATATTTCTCTATGATCTTGATGGTCAGCTGTTTGCCCGGAAACAGCTGATCTTGGATCCCTCGTTCCAGAGAAAAGATGTTTTTCTTGTGGATCAGTCTGGAGCTGTTGATATAAACGCGGATGGAGCTTCTGTCCCTGGGAGAGGAGACCCGCTCCACCTCCACCAGCTTTAAAAGCTCCTCCATCTCTGCCGTCATATGCAGATCAGGAAATACTTCCAGAAATTTTTTTGCCATTTGGTCACCTCTGACTGAATCTCAGTTTTAGAAGTTCTTCTCTCAGGGCAGGAAGAAGCTCTGACTCGGGAAGCTTCTTTATGATCTCCCCTTTCCTTATGAGAAGTCCTTCCCCCACGCCGCCCGCGATGCCAAGATCCGCCTCCCGGGCCTCTCCGGGGCCGTTGACCGCGCAGCCCATAACCGCCACCTTTACGTCCAGATCGTCAAATTCAGAGACCATGGTCTCTGTCTTGGCGGCAAGACCGATTAAGTCGATCTGGGTTCTTCCGCAGGTGGGACAGGAGACAACCGTCACCCCGCCCTTCCTGAGACCTAATGTTTTCAGAATCAGTTTTGCCGATTTCACCTCTTCCACAGGCGCTCCGGTAAGGGACACGCGGATGGTGTCTCCGATGCCCTGATTTAAGATGATCCCCAGACCGATCGCGGATTTGATATTGCCTGAGGTGAGGGTCCCGGCTTCGGTGATCCCAACATGGAGGGGATACGCTGTGCGGGAGGCTATGAGCTGGTGGGCCCTGACGCACATGAGCACATCCGAGGATTTGATGCTGATGACAAGATTGTCATAGCCCATGTCCTCAATAAGCTTTACCTTGTCAAGGGCGCTCTCCACAAGGCCTTCCGCCGTGACCCCGCCGTATTTTTGAAGCAGATTTTTTTCCAGAGAACCGCTGTTGACGCCTACCCGGATGGGGATTCCAAGCTCTCCCGCCTTGTCCACCACTGCCCTCACCCGTTCTTCGGAGCCAATGTTTCCCGGATTGATCCGTATCTTGTCAGCCCCATACTCCATGGCGGCAATGGCCAGACGGTAATCAAAGTGGATATCCGCCACCAGAGGGATATGGATCTGTTTCTTGATCTCTTTCAGGCTTTGGGCTGCCTTCATGGTGGGAACCGCCACCCGGATGATTTGGCACCCAGCCTTTTCAAGCTCCAGGATCTGCTCCACGGTTCCTGTGATATCCTCTGTCTTTGTGTTGCACATGGATTGGATGAGGATGGGGTTCCCTCCTCCGATGACCTGGTCCCCGATCCTCACGGTCCTTGTAGCTTTTCTGCTCATAGCGTATTTTCAACCTTTTCCTTTCTCGTTATCTGAAAAACAGGGAAGCGATATCATTGAACAGCACGAACACCATCAGGCACATAAGGACCACCATGCCTGCCATGTGAACCATACCCTCTTTTTCCTTGTCCACAGGTTTTCCCCGCAGCGCCTCCACAAAGAGAAACACGAGGCGGCCTCCATCAAGGGCAGGGATGGGGAGCAGGTTCATGACACCCAAATTGGCGCTTAAGAGAACGCAGAGATTTACCAGGTTCAAAACAACCATCTCCATGCCGTACTGACGGTTCTCCTCCACGGTCTCGTCGATAATGCTGACCATGCGCACCGGTCCCGCGATGTCGTCGGCACCTACCTGGCCCTGGAACATCATCAGGATGCCGCGGACAGCGGTCTTGATCCAGTACACAACCTCATAGGCGCTGTATTTTATTGTGTCCATTACTCCTGTCACTGGTTCCCGGTAGGCGCTGGCCTGGATCCCCAGCATATAGGAATGGTATTCCTCCGAGTATTTTGGCACCAGTCGGGCCGTCCGGGTTTGTGTGGAACCGTCCGGCAGGGTTCTGCGGTACTGGATATCCACTGGATCTGAGGGGTGCGTCATCATATACATGGTAATATCCCGGTACACCACGATCCTCTCCCTGTTTATCCTGGTGATCAGATCACCTGCCTCCAATCCCGCCTCCTGGGCCGGAAGTCCGTCAATGACCCCTATAAGCCTTGGGGAATCATGACCCGCGGAGTGGATGATTACCAGGGCGAGAAAAAACGCCAGGATAAAATTAAACACTGGTCCCGCGGCGATGACGGCGATTCTGGACCACACTGGCTTATTGTTAAAGGCTCTGGGGTCCGAGGCGTCTTCATCCTCCCCCAGCATCATGCAGGAGCCTCCAAAGGGCAGGATCTTAATGGAATACCTGGTTTCTCCTCCATTAAAACTGAAAAGCCTGGGGCCCATGCCGATTGAGAACTCCAGCACACCGATACCGCACTTTTTTGCTACTATAAAATGTCCAAACTCATGGATCAGGATGATCATCCCAAACACAAGAATCGCAACAATAAAGCTCATATTTTCGTCCTTCCTTGTATTATAAGTATGGTCTTCACCTGCCTGCCTTCTTTCCCGAAATCCCGGCAAGCAGCTGCCTGGTCTGTCTTTCCGCCTCCAGAATCTGTTCCACGTCAGGGGCGTCTATGACCTGATGGGCCCTCATGGCTTCCTCGATCATGTCCGTGATCTCCAGGTAGGAGATCCGGCGGTTTAAAAATTCGCTGACCGCGTATTCATTGGCAGCGTTGAAGACCACCGGCAGGGAGCCGCCTCTCCTTCCCGCCTCATAGGCCAGGGCCAGGCCCCGGAAATTCTCCGGATCCGGCGGTTCAAAGGTAATCTGTCCCATGGACCCAAAGTCCAGTCTATCCCCGGGCAAAAAACGCCTCTCAGGATAATACAGGGCATACTGGATCGGAAGCTTCATGTCCGGTGTACCCAGCTGGGCCATGACCGCGCCGTCCTCGAATTCCACCATGGAGTGTATTACGCTCTGAGGCTGAACCACCACCTGGATCTGGTCAAAGGTCACGTCAAAAAGCCACTTTGCCTCCATGACCTCCAATCCTTTGTTTACCATGGTGGAGGAATCAATGGTGATCTTCCTGCCCATGGACCAGTTGGGATGCTTTAAGGCATCTTCCACCTGAACATCTTTCATCTCCTGTCTGGTACGTCCCCGGAAAGGACCGCCGGAAGCGGTCAGAAGGATCTTGTGGATCTTTCCTTTGCCTTCTCCGTTGAGGCACTGGAAGATCGCGCTGTGCTCGCTGTCCACCGGAAGGATCCGGACTCCCAGCTTCTTTGCCAGGGGCATGATGATGTGCCCCGCGGTCACCAGGGTCTCCTTGTTGGCCAGAGCGATGTCTTTTCCCGCTTCCATGGCAGCGATGGTGGGACGGATTCCGATCATGCCTACTACCGCCGTCACCACGGTCTGGGCCTTTGGTTCCGCGGCTGCCTCCATAAGGCCCTTCATGCCGGAGACGATCTTCACGTTCAGGTCCGCCACAAGACCTTTCAGTTCCAGGGCCTTTTTTTCATCCCACACACAGGCCAGAGCTGGCCTGAATTCCCGTATCTGCCGCTCCAGAAGGCCGATATTGCTGCCAGCCGCCAGGGCCGTAACCTGGATGTCCTTGTTATTTCTCACCACTTCCAGAGTCTGGGTCCCGATGGACCCGGTAGATCCCAGAATCCCTATGTTTTTCATATAAATCCTCCCATCTGTCAGACAATGCCCAGCAGCGTGATCACCAGATAAATGGCCGGCGCTGTAAAGATCATGCTGTCAAACCGGTCTAAGATCCCCCCGTGTCCGGGGATGAGATGGCCGTAGTCTTTTACCTGATGGTTTCTCTTGATGGCCGAGGCCGCCAGGTCTCCCACCTGGGAGATCATGGCCGCCACACCGCAGGCCAGGGCGCAGGCCAGACACGGGTTCTTTATCTCGATCATCTGGTGTCCCAGTAAAGCCGCGTACCCGTATCCCAGCACCGCTGACCCCAGAATCCCGCCTATGGCTCCTTCTATGGTCTTTTTGGGGCTGAGCACTGGGGTCATCTTGTGCTTTCCCAACAATTTTCCCGCACAGTAGGCGCAGGTGTCGCACCCCCAGGAACTGAAAAAGATCAGCCACACCAGATAGCCGCCGTCAGGCATCTGCCGCACCTGATACAAGTAGGACAGCATGATCCCCACATAGAACACACCGAAAAACGCTGCCGTGATCTCCTGGGTTTGGTATTTTGGAAATGTAAACACATAGAAGCTCATGAGGAACATCAGGGTCCCTATGGCCATCAGTGTCACATATCGGTGGCCGTCAAACCAGATAAGGCCATAGTAAAAGGCGCAGGATAAGTATCCGATGGCCGCGAGAGGAGTTTTCTCAATCTTTAGTACCCGGTACAGTTCAAACAGTCCCACCATGGAAACAGCGCCGTTTACCGCAAAAAGGATGCTCCCTCCGGCTCCCACTATGAGAACTGCCAGGATCACCAGGATGATTCCACTGATCAATCGGGTCGTAAACATATGATACCCCCCTTACGCCTTTATTCTTCCGCCAAATCTGCGCTCTCTGCTATTATACGCGATGATGGCTTTTTCTAATTCTTCCTGATTGAAATCAGGCCACAGACAGTCTGTGATATAAAGTTCCGAGTAGGCCAGCTGCCACAGAAGATAATTGGAAAGCCTCAGCTCCCCGCTGGTGCGGATCATCAGATCCGGATCCGGTATATCCGCTGTGTCTAAATAGGAGGCAAATGCCGCCTCATCCAGGGAAGAGGGATCCTCTCCTGATTTCTGGTAGTCCAGAATCAGATTTCTGGCCGCCCTGACGATCTCATCCCTGCCGCCATAGTTGATGGCGATGATAAAGTTCATGCCGGTGTTGTCCTTTGTCCCTGTTTCCAGATCATGGATCCCTTTGACGATGTCAGGGGCAAAGCGGCTTTTCTCTCCGATCATCTTCACCTTCACGTTGTTGGCGGAGGCAATCTTTAGGAGGCGCACCATGTAGTAGCGGAACAGCTGCATCAGCGCCCCCACCTCCTCCTGGGAGCGTTTCCAGTTCTCTGTGGAAAATCCGTATACTGTAAAATACCGGATCCCTGTGTCGGAGGCGATCCTCACCATCTTCTCCAGGGTCTCGCAGCCTGCCTTGTGGCCCATGGCCCGGGGGATCCCTTTTCTTTTCGCCCAGCGGCCGTTGCCATCCAGGATCACGGCGACATGCTGCGGTATTGCCATATTTTCTAAGCTCATCGTGTCTCCTTGTCCCTTTACGCACACAGGGGCAGGTATGTATATCTCCCGCCCCCGCATCATTTATACTGTAAGAATCTCTTTGGTCTTGGCTTCTACGGCCTTGTCCACCTTCTCTGTCATCTTGTCGGTCAGCTTCTGGATCTTCGTGTTAGCCAGCTCCAGATCATCCTCTGACATCTCTCCGGATTTCTCCATCTTCTTGAAAGTCTCGTTGGCATCCCGGCGGATATTGCGGATGGCCACCTTGGTGGCATCCCCTTTCTTCTTCACATCCTTGGCAAGAACCTTTCTGCGCTCCTCTGTCAGCTCCGGGAACACCAGACGGATCACGGTGCCGTCATTGGTGGGATTGATCCCCAGATCCGAGGTGAGAATGGCCTTCTCAATAACTTTCAGAAGGTTTTTCTCCCATGGCTGGATCACGATCATGCGGGCCTCGGGAACCGAGACATTGCCTACCTGCTGGATGGGAGTGGGGGTTCCGTAGTAATCCACCCGGATCTTGTCCAGAACATGGGGATTGGCTCTCCCGGCCCTGATGGAGGCATACTCATCCTGCAATACCTCCAGTGACTTGTTCATCTTCTCTTCATAATAATTCAGCTTCTCCTGCATGTTTCCTCCTTTTTATTGTCCATGGTATCCGGACATCTGTTATACAGTAATCACAGTACCGTTTATCTTTCCCCTCATGGCATTGGCAATGCTGTCGGGCTCCCCCAGGTCAAAAACCGCCATGGGGATCTTGTGCTCCATACACATAATGGAGGCCGTCAGGTCCACTACAGCCAATTTCTTCTCAATGACCTCTTCGATGCTGATGGTGTCGTACTTTTTGGCCTTCGGGTTTACCGCCGGGTCGCTGTCATAGACCCCATCCACAGACTTGGCCAGAAGGATCACGTCCGCTTCCATCTCCGCTGCCCTTAAGGTGATGCCGGTGTCTGTGGAAAAATAAGGATGTCCTGTGCCTCCCGCGAAAAACACTACTTTTCCCTGGCTGAAATACTTGTTAGCCAGGTCCTTGGAAAAGAGTTTTGTCATGGAACCGCAGACAAAGGGGGTCAGAATCTCGGTCTTCATCCCCGCTCCGCGGAAAATCTCGGACACATAGACGCAGTTCATCACAGTGGCCAACATGCCGATCTGGTCGGCTTTGGTCCGATCCATGGTACCGCTGGTCCGACCCCGCCAGAAATTGCCGCCGCCGATGACGATCCCCACTTCCACCCCGGCATCTGCCGATAATTTGACCTGTCGGGCCACTTCCTTCACCGTATCCTCGTCAAATCCGGTCTTCTTGGGACCCGCGAGGGCTTCGCCGCTTAATTTTAATAATACCCGATTCCACTTCATGTTACCAGTCTCCTTTGTTTACTGAAAACAAGTATACCACAGATCAGGAACCTTGGAAAGACTGTTTTGTGGCTTTTGCCACAAACCTTCTCAAGTCATCCCCCAGCATCCGGGCGCTCTCCTCCCCAAGGTAAGCCATATGGCCGGATGGATATTCTCCTATGAGAACCCTGTCCGGATCCAGCTTGCTGTGCCGGGCCAGGAACCGGGCATTGCCCGCGGTGGTGCATAAGTCAAAAAGTCCGGAAGCGAAAAATACCTGCAGGCTTTTGTTTCTTCTCATGGCTGCCGCCAGGGCCTGGGCCGGATTTCTCTTGAATTTTCTGTCCCACTGCTGATTGACTCCGTGGGCCAGCCCTTTGCTGCGGCGCTCCACGGTGATGCCAAGTTCCTGGCGCAGAAGGGCGAAGCCTGCCTGGTAGGCGGGAGTGTACTGTCCCATGGCCGGGTCGTCGGCAATGACGTTGGCGTCAGGGATGTCCGGAAGATCCGGCCAGGTGTAGCGGCTGTCGTAGAAGCCCACCACCTGATGGGTATTTTTTAAAAGCTGCTTCATGTAATCACGGGTGGGGATATCCTGCCAGTTCTGTCTTACATAGTCTTCCTCAAGGCCAGTGAAATAAGCAAGCTTTTTCACCAGTTCTTCTTTTTTCTCCTCAGGAAGGGCATCTCCCTCATAAAAAGCAGGCAGATATTCCGTTCTTGTAAACTCATAGGCCTGGTTTACAAACTCGGTCAGGCCTGGCTTGCCGTCCGGATTGTGGTAGTGGTTGGTAGCTGCCATAGATGGAAGGTTTAAGGCCATCTGGGAGAAGGCTGTGGGTTCATAAAAATAGGTTCCCAAAAGAAGGATTCCGCTGACAGAGATTCCAAGGGTATCCTGGTTTTCCGGCCCGCCTCCCAGCAGTTCAGCGGCCAGAAGGGCGGAACGGCCGGTGCCGTAGCTCTCCCCGGCCAGGATCACCGGGCTGTTGTGGCGGCTGTAGCGGGTGAGCCATCCATCCACGAACATGGCCAGCTGGCGGATATCCGCGTCAGAGCCATAAAATTCCTCTTTGGCGGCCTGGTCAAACAGCCGTCCCAAGCCAGTGCCCACCATATCCACCACCACGATGTCGCAGATATCCAAAAGGCAGTTGGGGTTGTCCTCCAGCTCAAAAGGCGGAACCGTGGGCAGGTTGATCTCGTCAGCCAGTTTCACCCTCCTTGGACCTACCAGGCCCAGATGGAGCCATAAACTGGCAGAGCCGGGGCCGCCGTTGTAGGCAAACATTACCGGCCTTTTGGAGGGATCTTCCACGTCACCGCGGAAATAGGCGTAGGAATAGATGGTCGCCACCGCTTTTCCCTCTTCATTAAAGAAAAAATTGTCCTCGCACACTGTGCGGTAGGGGATGGTCTGGCCATTCAGACAGATGGTATGATCCGATTCATAACGGGTCTTTTCCCAGCACTCTTGAAAATGCACATTCATGGCATTAATCCTCCTTTTGGCGTTGAAACCAATAATATTTTTTTCCCGTCTCATCCGCTCCGCGGCGGATCTTGAGACGAAATACGTTTTCTAAAATTCCTCTGTCCAGGATCTCATCCGGTGTTCCCGCGTCGGCTACCGCCCCATTTTCCATGACCGTTATCCTGTCCGCGAAGGTTAAGCAGTGGCTTAAGTCGTGGAGCACCGCCGCCACGGCCTTTCCTTCCCCGGAAAGCTGTTTTAAAATATCCATCAGCTCCAGCTGGCAGGAAATATCCAGATAGGTGGTGGGTTCGTCCAAAAGGATGGAAGGGGCGTTTTGCACAAGGGCCATGGCCACACAGGCTTTCTGCCTCTCTCCCCCTGACAGCTCCGACATCAGGCGGTGCCTTAGGTCCTGGATCCCCATTTTCTCAAGAGCCCAGTCCACCATATCCTGGTCCTCTTTTGTGTAATGCCTCGGATAGACGATATAGGGAAATCTTCCGTGGAGAACCATGCGGGCCACCGTGAGGTTCACCTCATTCCGGCTCTGGGGCACATAGGCCACCCTTTTTGCCCGTTCCCTGGCATTCCAGGAATCCGCTGGCCTGCCATCCAGCAGGACCCGGCCCTGGTAAATTCTGGTCTGGCCCATGATGGACTTTAACAGAGTGCTTTTGCCGCACCCGTTAGGGCCCGCGATTACAGTCAGGCTCCCTGGTTCCGCCTGCCAGGCAATATCCCTTATAGCAGGCTTTTGACCGTACCCCGCTGTCAGGGCTTCACACCTAATCATGACTCCTCCTCCTTCTCTGCTGAAACAGAAGGTATAAAAAGAAGGGCGCGCCCACAAAGGATAAAAGAATACCTGTGGGGATCTCATAGGGGGCCCACAGAGTTCTGGCCGCCAGGTCGCAGACCATGACAAAACAGGCACCGAACAGGGCGGTAAATGGCAGAAGGTAGCCGCACTCCTCCCCCACCATCCGTCTGGCCATGTGGGGGGCGATCAGTCCCACAAACCCCAGAAGCCCCGCGAAGCTGACAGCGGCTCCCGCCAGAGCGGCGGCCAGGGTCAGAAACAGGAACCGGAAAAGCCGGATGTTCAGACCCACTGACATGGCAACCTGCTCCCCAAGTCCCAGGACCTCCAGCTCGTTTCCCAAAAAACACACAAAAAGGAGGCATAGGACGATAAAGATTCCCGCGGGTACCAGCACCTGGACGCTGACCGCGGAGAAGCCTCCCAGGCGGAAGCTGTAGGTGCTGGTCAGGGTGTCATTGCCAAAGGTGTGGACCAGGTCCGAGGCCGCGTTTAACAGGCTGTTCACCGACACGCCTGCCAGAACCAGGGTTACCCTGGAGGCTCCTGTCTTCTTTGCCAGACCGTAGATAAACAGCACCGCGGCCAGAGCCCCGAAAAAGGCAGCCGCCGGCATCAGACGGTAGGAAAGGGGAAAAAAATAACCGCACAGTACCACAGCCAGCCCAGCCCCCGCGTTGACTCCGATGATATTGGGCCCGGCCAGGGGATTCTGGAGCACATTCTGGATCACCACTCCCGCCACAGCCAGCCCGCTTCCCGCCAGAGCGCAGGCCGCGGTCCTGGGAATCCGGACGCGCAGAAGGATATTCTCGTGGACCGCCTGCCCCCTGCCCCCTATGACTGCCAGAATCTCCGAAAAGGAGATGTTTACGCTTCCCGCGGCAGCGGACAAAAAGCAGGACAGGCAGAAAAGCAGGAACACGCTGGCCAGGGCCCGCCCTCTGTTCTTATCCATTTTCCTGGCTTTCGTGGATCACATCCAGGACTTTGGCCAGATCATTCACCACCACCTGCCCTGGAGCCGACCGCTTTCCGGCCGCGCCGTAGGTCACCGCGGAACCGAAGGTCTCGCCTGCCAGACGGCTGACCACTCCGGCTCCGGACATGGACATGGTGATGATGGGACCTTTGGCATACTGCTCGCTCATCTCCAGAGTAGCCGCCAGCAGGGCCAGCACATCCCCCTTAACCTGGGGCATCACCGCGATCTTAGGGATATCCGCCCCCAGGTCCTGCATCTTTTTCAGCCGCCCCAGGATGGTTTCCCGGGATGGGGTTTTCCGGAAATCATGGCTGGAGACAATGACTCTCACCTGGTATTCATGGGCATAGCTTATAAGAGAAGCCACCTCTTCATCTCCTGTAAAAAGCTCTACATCCAACAGATCCACAAAGCCGCTTGCCGCTACAGCCCGGTTAAGAGCCACATACTCTTCTGCCTCTAACGATCTCTCCCCGCCTTCCTTTGATGTGCGGAACGTAAAAAGCAGGGGAATATCCTCCAGGATCTCTCTCAGCTTCCCGACAGTGTCCAGAACCTTTGACACATCGGCCACATCCTCATACCAGTCAGCCCGCCACTCCACCAGATCAGCGGCAAGCTGGCAGAATCCCCGGGCCTCCTCCAGGATCTCTTCCGCGGAAGAGGACACAATGGGCACGCAGATCTTGGGCCTGCCTATTCCGATGGTAACATTTCTTACTTTTACTGTATCCATAGACACCTCCTGTTCTCAGCCGACTCCGAAATCCGTGATCTTATACAATACTTCCACGGACGGATCCTCAAGCAGCCAGGAATATTCCTTCATAAACCATTCCACCAGCGCCTCATCCCTCCTGATGGAGGTGGTATTGTTATTATACACGTTTATGGTTCCCAATTGGAAGTATTTTTTCAGACAATCAATATCATGGTCGATCATCTGCTTTGTCTGTCCCTTGATCCCCACCATGAGACATGGGGAGTCAAAATACCGGGCCACCTCTCCGGGCCCCTCAAAGTCCGCGTGTTTGTTTAAGACCTTCTGCCGGAAATCCCTGTCAAAGGTCTCCACGCCGATCTTAAAAAGGATGGGGACCGGCATCCTCTTCCTCATGGCCTCCAGGTGATTTCGGTACATCCAGTGGGACTCAAAGAACAGTTTTTTAATATGGGTCTGCTTAATGATCCCGGCGATATCCTCAAGGGTCCTCTCCGGCAGCTCAAAACAGCTCCCTGAGTTGATCACCTCCAGAACCCCCATCTGGCCTGTGACGCGGCTTAAAACCTGCCGGTTCAGCTCCACCATGGCTTTCCCATCCCTGCTATTGTCTTCTATGTAATCGCAGAAAGAGCATCTTCCCCAGGCGCAGGGAAAGCCTTTGAGAAGACAGATCTCCCGTTGGTTTTTTGCGGTAATAAGGCTGTAGCGCTCATCTGGCACTCCCATAGCCCAGTTCTCCTCTCAATTTTTCCTTAAGATCATGGGGCAGGACTTTCAGAAGCCTTGCCACCAGAAACAGGCTGATCCAGCGGTCAGCGTAATCGGTCAGGATCTGCACCAGAAAAATACTGGCGGTCAGACCCAGCGGCGTTTTTGCCAAGATCTGCACCAGAACCGTGGAGCCTGACGATGTGATGCCTCCAAAGACCAGGGCGCAGATCATGGAACTTAATATGGTGCCCGGGATGGACACAGCCAGGGCTGACAGCCACAGCGGCCTGCCCGCTTTCTTCCACACCAGGCCGGCCATGAACCCGGTCACTATCCCAACAGGGGCAAAATACAGGGAGTAGATGTCCGTGGTCACTCCCATAATGATTCCGCTTAACAGGTTGGGCAGCATACCGAACCAGGGGCCAAGAAGCGCGCCTGTAAAGATGGTTCCAATGCTGTCCAGATACACAGGCAGGCGCAGGGCCAGGGCCAGCTGCCCTCCAGCCACATTGATCCCCACGGCCATGGCCACCAGGCACAGCTGAACGGGGGTTACTTTGATGGGTTTCATGACACCACCCCCTTTAAGAGAACAGGAAGCAGGTCAAGGTCCTCCTCCGCCATCCCCAAAAGCCTTGAGAAAAACAGGCGGAAAAATTTCAGGGGATAGGTCTGGGTCAGCACCAGGGCATTGGGGGACCTGCGGTAAAAGTTCATGGAGTCCACCACGGTCTGTCCCATGGAGACGCCTCCCCTCTCCACCTGGGTATATGCCTCGAAACCGCCGCACAGGCTTCTGTCCGCGAAATAGGCCACTGCCAGGGGATCATTGATGACGCATCCGATGAGATGCTCCTGCTGCCAGTGAAAATCAAAATAAAATTTTGTGATCTTCTCTACAAATTCTCCTGTGTGGGGATCAAGACGTTTCATGTATTCCAGAAGATCCGGAGTCAGGACGATCTTTCTGGTCACGTCAAGGCCTACCATGGAAATGGTCTTTCCAAGGCTTTCCATGGCCTCATAGACCAGCGCCGCCCCGTCAGGGTCAGCCCAGTAGTTGTATTCCGCCACAGGGGAACAGTTGCCGTGGCTTCGGAAGCTGCCCCCCATGGAAACGATCTCCTCGATCTGTCCAAAGGCCTGGGGATCCTCCTGGTACAGCGTCGCCAGATTGGTCAGAGGTCCAAGGGCAATGACGGAGCAGGACCCCTTTTTTATGGTTTCCGCCATGAAACTGGTGGCTGTTAAGGTCTGCTCATATCCCGGGATCTCCGGAAGAAAGCTTTCCCCAAGGCCGTCACTTCCATGGGTGTCTAAAGCATTTACATACTCTCTTTTTAATGGTGTTTTTGCCCCCGCGAACACAGGGACATCCAGCCGCCCCATGAAATCCAGGACTTTTTTCGCGTTCGATACGCCCATGTCGACGGGGCTGTTGCCGCAGACCACGGTGATGCCCGCCACCTCAAGCTCTTCCATGGACAGGGCCAGCATCAGGGCCAGGCTGTCGTCGATTCCAGGGTCACAGTCAATAATCACTTTTCTCTTCATTGTTGCTCTCTCCTTCCTTTTGTGGGAACATCAAGAACAGCAAAAGCAGCACCCTGCCGGAGACAGAGCGCCTCTTCTTTTGCCTAGTTTTTTATACTGGGAGGTTCTCGAACCAGTCGCGTGCCTGTGTAAGGCACGCCTATTGGTGTAAATGCCGCATGCGCCGCGGAACTTTTCCGGCTACATCTTCTCTCCGGGGATCACAGGCACAGCATCCTTTGGAACAGGGCAGAAATACCCCTTGTAGCGCTTCATCTTTTTCTCATATTCCTCCTTTGCCGCCTGGAGAAGCTCCGGCTTCTCAATCAGGTCCACAGCCGCGGCGGCAAGGACCTTTCCAGCCAGGAGAGCCCCTTTGTGGGCCATAGAAGTACGCCCGCAGGACACATTCTGCCAGGAATGTCCGGGAGACTGGGACGGAAAGGTAGCGGTGTTGATCTGGGCCGTGGGCACACACCAGCTTACGTCTCCCACGTCCGTGGAACCCATGCGCGGTTTTTCGGAATAGAAATAAGGGATCAGGAAATCGTTGACAGCTTTTGTGCCGTGGCAGGATTTCTCGTCCACAAACTCGTAGATCTCCTGGCTCTCGCCGGTAGCTTCTCCCGGAAGGTCAGGGGACTTCATCTCCACGGAATCATACAGGGCCTGGGCCAGTTTTAATTCTTCTTCCGTGTAAACGGGCAGGTCAATCTGGTCAAAGTTCTCCCACAGAAGGGATTCCAGGACCTTGTTGGGAACCGTGTTTGAGCAGCCGTCTACAAAGCGCTTCTCCATGACCGTGTCCGTCATCATGGCAGCGGCCTGGGCAATACGGTCCACTCTCTCCTGAAGGGCCATGGCGTCCCGGGCCCAGATGGAACGGACCATATAGAGCACCTGGGCTCTGGGCTGCACCACATTGGGGGAATCCCCTCCGGCGTCTGTGATGGAGTAATGGATCCTGGCAGTGTCCGGCATATGTTCCCTTAAAAACTGGATGCCGATGTTCATCAGTTCCACCGCGTCAAGGGCGGAACGGCCCAGCTCCGGGGCCCCTGCCGCGTGAGACGCCACGCCCGTAAATTTGTACTCTGTCTGGATACAGGTGTTGCAGGTCCCGGAGGTCACCTGGTTTACATCCGACGGATGCCAGGTGAGGGCCGCGTCGCACTCCCCAAAGATCCCGTCTCTGGCCATAAACGCCTTGGTGGCAGCCCCCTCTTCTCCGGGACAGCCGTAGAGGATCACCGTTCCGCTGCCCTCCCCCTTGTCCTGTAAATATTTTTTCACCGCGAACGCCGCGGCCATGGCGCCTGCTCCCAGCAGGTTGTGGCCGCAGCCGTGACCATTGCCATTGGGCTCAAGCTCTTTTCTTACAGGGGACCCTGGCTCCTGGGACAAGCCTGTCAGCGCGTCGTACTCCGCCAGGATGCCGATCACCGGCTTACCGGAACCATAGGAAGCCCGGAACGCGGTTTCGATATTGTCAAAAGGCTTCTCCACCGAAAATCCCTCTTCCCGCAGCACCTTGGCAAAGAGCTCACCTGACTTGAACTCCCTCAGAGATAGCTCCGCGTAGTCCCATATCTGATCCGACGTGCTGATGATCACAGGGGCCTTTTCATCAATATAAGACAAGAGCTTCTTTTTTTCTTCTGTCATGTTTTCCTCCATTCTTTGTACGGCATTTTATAGATTATATCATCAATCCTCCTGGCTTTGCAACCTTCTTTCAAAAGAGTTCCTGTTGTAGATCTCCTCATTGAGAAGTCCTTCGCTCTTGGCCACACAGATGCTGGTGACCGCGTCGCCTACCACATTGAGGGCTGTCACCAGCATCTCGATGGGGCGGTTGATGGCCAGGATCAGGGAATACGCCAGCAGAGCGCCTTCATTTACAAAGCCCACACCGGACAGGATGGTAAACAGGACAATGGCTCCCGCTCCCGGTGCCGCGGGGGTTCCCGCTGACGCGATGAGGGCCAAAAGCGCTACCACCACAAGCTGGGTAGGGCTGATATCATAGCCGGCGCACCCGGCGATAAACACGGTGGCAATAACCTGCATGATCGCGGTTCCGTTCATGTTGATGGTCATGCCCAAGGGAAGGACAAAGGAGGAGATGGTTTCATCTACGCCGAACCCTTGTGTGCAGGTCTGATAATTCAGGGGAAGGGTGGCCGCGCTGGAGGAGGTGGAAAATCCAAATACCGCCACATTGCTTATTTTTTTCAAGAAGATGATGGGATTGAGCCCGGCCCCAAAAGCCACCACCATGGGATAGCCGATGATCAAAAACACCAGGAGCATGGACACTGCCACCACCATGTAAGCCAGGGCGGGCTTTAAATAGTTGATGCCATAGGTGGCAAAGGTTCTTGTAAGGAGCACAAAAACACCGAAGGGAGCGAACTTAGTGACTACATAATTTAGGAACACTACCACCACATCGTTGACTTCTTTGATCAAGGTTCTTAAGGTCCTGGCCTTCTCCTGGCCCAGGGCGTTCATGGAAAGGCCCAGGCAGACCGCCACAAACACAACCGCCAGGACCGCGGTATTGTTGCCAAAGGCGGTGATGATGTTGGCCGGAACCGCGTTGAGGATCACATTCATGGGATTGGCCCCCGTGGACCCCTGGCTTTCGGCAAGTCCCTCCACCTGAATATTAAAAAGTCCCCCATTGTAAGCCATGGTGCCCGCGACACATGCCAGGATCAGGGCAAAAAAAGAGCAGATAAGAAACCAGCCAATGGTCTTGGCGGAAATGCGCCCCAAAGTCCTGGTATCTGATATCTGCCCTATAGCGAGAGTGATGGATGTA
>Ga0137310_100874_pt1 | contig 20088 bp, 13 predicted proteins | sample NAcewiD2O_June_2_FD_97183 | JGI IMG/M metagenome (GOLD analysis project Ga0137310, IMG submission 97183) | Mouse cecal microbial communities from Vienna, Austria - N-Acetylglucosamine amended D2O_June | ecosystem: Host-associated > Mammals > Digestive system > Large intestine > Cecum | place...
GGATCGGTGAAATGATGGTGAAGGGCCTTGCCGGTTCCATTGACACCAACGGGAAGGACGCGGTTTCTGCCGCCGAGAAAATGAGCGCTGACATTGACGGCGTGATGAACCAGCTTGCCGAGGATATGCAGACCTCGATCCCGACGGATTTTTCGGTCAATGCAAACGCCAACGTGTCCGGCGGCGTATCCGGCGGGGCCGGTTTCATGGCGGGCGGCGGCCCACTCGTCATGGTGCAGCAGATGATCGTGCGCAGCGAGGAAGATATACGGAAAATCTCGCAGGAGCTTTATAACCTCATGCAGACCGGCTCCCGCGCACAGGGCCGCATTATCACTGCTTAGGGGAACCCCGCAAAGCCGGAAGGCTTTGTGGGGAGAGGAGGAACAACGGAATGAGTGAGCTTTCGCACTTGTGCGGAAGTGAGCGATATGTAGTTTGTGACGACGAAGGAGGGCTTTTTTATGGGCTTTCAATATGGCGGAGTATCTTCGCAATCCATGAAGGTCAAGGCCCGCCTGACGGGCTGGCAGGCTTCGCCCTCGGTGCGGAGCAATACGGAAACCGTCCCCGGTAAGCCGGGCCTTGCCGATTTCGGGGCCGACAGCGGGGAGCGCTACATTGACATAAGCTGCAATGTTTTCCCGCAGAAAACCTTCGCCGCGCTGGTATCCGTCTTAGACCGGGTATCCGCATGGCTCGACCCCACGCAGGGGCTGAAACAGCTTATCTTGGACGACGTTCCCGACCGGTATTTTCAGGCGCGGCTGTCGGATACGGTGGACTGCGAGCGGCTCCTGCGGGCGGCTGGCTCCTTTTCCCTGCGCTTTTTGTGCCCCGACCCTTACGGGTACGCGCTGGATGATGAAGCCTTTGTACTGACCGGAACCGGGGCGCAGGAGGTCGTGCGGCTGGTGGGGAATACGGATTCGGAGCCGGTCTATGTACTGCAGGGGGCGGTTGCCTCCGGTCATATTTCCATAAAGACAAACGGCGAGGAGCTCCGCATTGTCGGCCCGCTTTCCGCCGGGGAAGTGCTGGTGATCGACACGGGGCTGGTAACGGCGAAAGTGACGGACAGCGCCGGGAATACGTTAAGGAACGGCCTGCCCTGCCTGCAGGAGCTGAATTTTCCTGTCCTGCGGCGGGGCCTGAACGTGGTGGAGATTGGGACGGCAGGGAGTGCGGTATTTTCCGAGCTTCGCATACAGGCCAAGAGCAGATGGAGGTGAGGCTATGGCGGTGAAAACAATACTGACGGCGCAGGAGGATTTTACCGGGGAATTTCCGGCGGAATATGCGGCTTCCGGCCTCTGGCGGTTCAATGAGGCCGCCCCGGATAACAATGACCGGCTGGCCGATTCCTCCGGCAATGGCCGGGATTTTACGGTGGTGCATTGGAGCGGCACCACGGCCAGTATGCGGCAGGGCCAGAAGGGCCGGTATTTCCGCATGAATATCTCCAACCCTGCCAGTGAGAAAACCTGTTTGCGGGCGGTCAATGACGGCTCCATTTTTGCCCGGCTAGGAGCGCGGCTCATTGTGGGCGGCTGGATGAACCCCACCACCTACTCGGTGGGGAATACCTACTGCCCGATTTTTAATACAAGGCAGGGGCCGGGCCAGCCCATTTTTTACCTTTCTCTGATCCGGGGGAAGCCGAGGCTCATGCTCTATAATGCCTCCGGCTCTTTGATACTGGATGAATCGGTCACGCCGCCTTTCTCCTTTGTGAACAACGGCTGGTATTTTATCGCGGCGGTGATCGAGCCGGACAATAAGCGGGCCTTTTATGTGGTCGGCGACCGGGGAAGCGGAACGGTATGGACTTCTGCCGCCCTTTCATGGACGGGGGAATTAAACCGCTCCTGCGTGGCCGATCTGGTGATGGGGATGCAGGCGGAGCAGTATTATTACGCGGGCGGCTTCGACGACTGGTTTCTGGATACGGATTCTTCCTTTACCGCGCAGGAGCTGGCAGAATATTTCAAAGCCTCCCTTCCCGCCAACGGCGGCGATATGGGCGGTGCGGTGGACGCGCTTATGGAGCCGGGCAGCGTTACCCTGCGGCAGAATACAGACGGGGCGTATCCGGCCACCGGCCAGCTTGTCACGAAGGCCGCGCCCTGCGCCCTTTCCGGCACAGGCCGGGTATCCGTCACCAGCGAATATACGGCGGGCGTGACTTCCATTGCGGAAATCGAAACGGCCACCTCGGACGATCTGGAAGAATGGTCGGCGTGGCAGACGGTGGGCGTGAACGGTGAGCTGCAATCCCCGAACCGGCAGTATATCCGGTTCCGGGTGACGCTTGCCACAGAGGATACGGCCCGCAGCCCGAAGGTGCTGGAAATACAGCTCCATGATATACCGAAGGCCCCTTATGAAAAGTTGGGCTTTGCCCGGCCTGTGGTGCTGGATCAGGGCGGCGCGTGGGAAGCGGTCTTGGAAAATGCCTTTGACATTGTGGTGACGAGCGAGGTCAACGGCTCGGATACGCTGGAATTTTCCCTGCCCTTCCATGACCCCAAGCGGGCCATGCTGGATAATGAGAAGCAGGTGCAGATCGTAAACGACATTTACCGAATCCGAACCCTGACGGATACCAAAGACAGCGACGGGCGCATTGTGACGCAGGCGTATGCGGAGGCGGCCTTTTATGACCTTTCCTTTTCGGAGGAAAAGGGAACCGTGGACTTCAATGCGGACACCGCCGAGGCCCCTATGCGCCACGCGCTGGAACATACCGGCTGGGCGGTGGGGACGGTGAACGTCGCCACAAAGCGCACATGGCAGTGTACGGAGAAAAACGCCCTCTCCATCCTCCGGGCCACGCAGAATATCCACGGCGGCGACCTGATCTTTGACTGCCCGAACCGCCTCGTCCACCTGCTGAACTTTGGCGGCAGGGATACCGGGGCGCTGTTCGCCTACAAGAAAAACCTGAAATCCATCCAGCGGGTGGTGGATACGAGGAGCCTCGTGACCCGGCTTTATGCCTGCGGCAAGGACGGCATGACCTTTGCCTCTATCAACAATAACCGGGAGTATGTGGAGGATTTCACCTATACAAACGAGGTGCGCATTTCCACGTTGGACTGCTCAAACTTCACGAACCCCTATCAGATGCTGGAATTTACGCAGATGCGGCTGGCGCAGTACGCAAAGCCCCGGATTTCCTATGTGCTGTCGGCTATGGACTTGTCGGCCTTAACCGGCTATGAGCATGAGGCGTGGGATTTGGGCGATATAGTGACGGTTGACGACAAAGACCTGCATTTATCTGTGAAAACCCGCGTGGTGCGCCGCCAGTACAACCTGCAGGAGCCGTGGAAAACGGTGCTGGAGTTATCCACGACTCTGCGGGAGTTGGGGGATTCCTCGGCGCAATGGGATAAGGCCGCCGACGTGCTGGCTTCCACCGACGTGATCGACCGGCAGGAGGTAAAAGACCTTGTGCCATTCAACCACCTGCGCAATTCCCGCGCGGACAGCGGCATGAATTACTGGCTCAATTCCGGATTTGAGGTGGACGCGGAGAACGGCGTTTCCGGTACGGCCTGCTTTAAGGCGGCGGGCGTGCTTGGCATGACAAAGAGCCTTGCGCAGACCGTCTACCCGGCCAGCCGTCGCAGCTATACCTTCTCGGCGCAGATCGCCTCCGAGGATTTGAAGAAAGGCCCTGCCGGGCAGGTGGGGATCGAGGTTACTTTTGAATATGAGGACGGCTCCACGGAAACGCGGTTTATCGATCTCTTTTAAGACAGGAGGCTTTCTATGGTGTTTTTTTCACAGGTGGCCGCCGACGTGTCCCCGAAGGGCTATGAGCGCCTGCGCTCCATTACCGTCCGGCTCTGCGTCACCGACTGTACCGGACAGGTGTATTTCACGGATATGCTCCTGCAGGGCGGTTCCATTGCCACCGGCTGGGTGGGCCATGTGAGCGAGATACAGTGGACGCAGGACGGGTAAGGAGGCGGGCATGGCGGCAAAATTCACAAGGTTTTCGGAAACCATTCTGACAAAGCAGGATCGGCGCGTGGTGAGCGTTACCGTGAAGCCCCTCGTTTCCGACTGTACCGGCACGATCTATTTCACCGACCTTATGGTGCAGGAAGGCGACCGGCTGACGGGCTATGTGATCCATGCGGAAACCCTGCTGCAAAAATACCGGGAGGACGGGGCGATTGTCCCGCCCCGGTTCTATAACGGCGTGGTGCGTTCGGCGGAAACGGTGGTGCTGTTTAACCTCGGCGCTGATACGGCGGGGCTGGACTGCTATCTGTACCCGGTGCAGGATATGGCGGCGGGCAGCGTGTCCGTGGGCCTCGGGGCCGGGGCGCATAAGGCGGCGTTCCCTATGGCTCTCGCCGCCGGGGACGAAGTGGCCCTTTTAGCTTCCTCGCGGGAATGTCTGAGGAACGGGCAGCCTGCCTGTAAGCATGGATTTTTCCAGTACAGCGCCGCCGGGGACAGCAAACATCCGGTCAGGCTGGAAGATAAAAAGTCGGCAAGGCTTTTGTTCCGGTTTCAGGAAATGCAGGAAGGCGGTGATATTTTATGAGGGACTATCTGAAAGGCAAGCGGTGCATGGTCTGGTCGTTTATGGGAAATTCCCGGATGTATCAGGCCCTGCGGGACTACGGCGACCGGCTGGATACGGTGGGGATTTTCACCTTTGAGGTGAGCGCCTCCGGCACGATCTCCGAAACCGGCACCAGCATTTCCTCCATGATGACCTACATTAACCGCTGGCCCCATATCCACTGGCTCCTTACCATTATGAACCACGGGACGGCCAGCATTTTTACAGCCCTGCGCAATAATACCGGCGGGGCGAAGGATACTTTTTTATCCGAGATTGTCCGTATCATGGAAAAATACCCGTGGTGCGCCGGGATCGACATTGATTTGGAGCGCGGCGGTGGGTATGAAAACCGGGCGGCGGCAAATGCCCTGTTCCGGGATATTTACCAGACCGTCAAAGCCTACAACCCGGCCAAGCGCGTCAATATCTGCCTGCCGGGCATGACCGGCGTGCAAGGCTCCGTGGGCGGTGAGAACTGGTGCGTCTATACCGACCTCGACGCTTACTGCGACACGGCTTCCATTATGTCTTACGGGATGGCGTGGGCTGGAAGCGCTCCCGGCCCGGTATCGCCCCGGAGCTGGCTGGAAGGCATTTATGATTATGCGGTTCGGGCCATGAACCCGGAGAAGCTGTTCATGGGCCTGCCGGGCTATGGCTGGAACTGGCAGATATACGACACGCCGGAGAACCTCGGCAAGACCTACCGGGGAACCTCCAACACCTACTATGCCGCCAAGCTGTGGATGACCGGCGGCTACAATTTTACCGACGACAAGCCGCCCCAGCCCTTTATTCCCATTGTGGCCTATTGGGACGATTACGACAAGGTGCCGTGGGCGCTCCCACAGGTCTATGATTACATGGAGGGCCGGGACGCGGCAGGCTTTGAATACCCGCTGCTTTCTGGAACCTATAACCGCAGGCATTATCTGACCGCTTACGGCAAGGAGCAGAAGGCCGCCTTTGGCACCGTGTACCTTGACCGGGGCGGCGGCACGCCGGACAGCCATTCTGGCATTGTGTCGGTTTCCGATTCTATGACGGTGCTGGGGGAAGGAAGCTCCGCCACCTACCGTTTTACCATTGCGCAAAGCGGGACGTATGATCTGGCGGTGAGGCTGTGTTTCCCCTTTTGGGATAAGAACGTCCTGCGGGTGACGGTGGATGGGCAGGCAAAGACATTCTCGGAGAGTCGGTTATGGTGGCCCTACTGGCGGCGCACCTGCTGGCTCTCCTTTGCTTCCGGCCTGAATCTCTCGGCGGGGGCGCATACCCTGATGATTAGCGGCGGCGTTCCCGGCGTGCAGTTTTACGGCTTCCGGGTATGCAGCGGCTTTTCCGAATCTGCCAGCGCCGGGGAGGCTTCCTTTGCCCTTTCGCCCCGGCAATTCTTGGATGTAAATGGCAGCCCGGCCACGCCGGATAAGGGCTTTAAGCTGACCTGTGAAATGCTCCGGCGAAAGCCCGATTCCGCCCTTGTGTGGTATGAGGACTTCCGGGACGAAACGCCTTTGCCGGACAGCTACTGGACGACGCTCTCCGGGAAATGGGAGGTCTGGCGGGAGGGCTATTTTGAGAGCCGCCCCTATTCCCTGCTGGAAGGCTCCGGGCGGCTTGCGTGGAAATATGAAGGCTTTTGTGACCTGCATATCCGGGCGCGGCTGGGCTTTTCGCCAAGCGGCGGCGGGCGGGCCGGTGTCTTTATCGGGAATATCTTCTGCTGCTTAAATTATGATACCCAGCGGGTGGAGCTGTATCAAGGCTCCTCCCTGCTGGGGAGCTACCCGGCCAGCTTTTCCAGAACCCCGGCCAGCGCCATCCACAGCGACCCGACGCTTTATACGGTGGAAATGCGAAAGCGCGGGAACCGCGTCCGGGTATATTCCGGTTCCAGCTATACGCTGCGGTTTACGGCGACGGTGAGCGCTGCCTCCGGCTATGCGGGCATACAGGCGGATGGTACTATCGTCTGTGACCTTCTGCGGGCCGGGGACGCTTGGGCCTATGAGCCGTATGAATGTTTTGACGTGGCATACCCGGATGGGAGAACGACCAGCTTCGGGCGCATTGCCCGCTCCGGCGTGACGTGGGACGAAGAATTTCAGGTGTTTTCGGTAAACTCCGATATAGAGGAAACCGCCACCAGAAGCGAGGAGATTTCCCTCGACTATGATTTTTTCCATTCCCACCTGCTCGCCTTATCCTGCGGGCAGGACTATACGGCGCGGATCGTTCCGAGGGACATAAATGTCTGGATTTCCCGGCTGTTCCTTGGGGACGCGGACGGCTTTTCTATCTTGTATTATCAGGACGTGGATTCGCTGGTCTATTGGGCCAACGAGGCGGCCTACCGGTGGAAGCTGCGGGGGATCGCCATCTGGTCTTTGGGGCAGGAGGATATGCGGCTGTGGGAGGCATTGCCGAAGCAGGTAACTTAATGCCCGGAAATGAGGACGCTTTGTGCGTCCTTTTTCAATATCAAAATATGAAGGAGGATTTGAAACATGAAGAATGTATGGAACTGGATGCAGGTGGTTATGGCCGCCATTGGAGGAGGGCTGGGCTGGTTCTTCGGGGAGCTGGACGGCTTTTTCTATGCCCTGATCGCCTTTGTGGTGATCGACTACCTGACCGGCGTAATGTGCGCCATTGTGGATAAGAGCTTATCCAGCGAGGTGGGATTTAAGGGGATTTTCCGCAAGGTGCTGATCTTCGTCATGGTGGGGATTGGCCATGTGATCGACGCGCAGATCATCGGCTCCGGGGACGCGCTGCGCACGGCGGTGATCTTTTTTTACATTTCCAACGAGGGCGTGAGCCTTCTGGAAAATTCCGCCCGGATCGGCCTGCCGATCCCGCAGAAGTTAAAAGACGTGCTGGCGCAGCTCCATGACCGGGACAGCGACAAGGGCGGTAAGGAGGACAGAGAATGAAGATCAGCGTAACCATGACCCGCGCCGAGAATGTGGCCCGCTTCGGCGCGGGGCCGGTTTCCTTCGATTTGGAGGAATACCTCTGCGGCGTGGTTCCCGCCGAGATCGGCGAAGGCTCCCACATGGAGGCCCTCAAAGCGCAGGCCGTGGCCGCCCGCACCTTTGCCGCAAAACGGGCAGCGGCGGGGGCCGTGATTGACGATACCACCCGCTTTCAGGCGTTCCGGGCTTCCCTCATGGATACCTGCCCGCGAAGCCGCCGGGCCATAGAGGAAACCGCCGGGCAGGCGCTCACCTATGGCGGCGCTCTGGTGGACTGCTTTTATTCCGCCTCCAACGGCGGCACCTGCAAGCGCAGCGGCGAGGTTTGGAGCCGGGACTATCCCTATTATGTGCATAAAGCCGACCCGTGGGATGAAGCCGCCCGCATGGAGAACCCCAAGAAGGCGAGCCACGGCGTGGGAATGTCGCAGGTGGGCTGTATGTGGGCGGCAAAAAACGGCGTTCCCTATCATAAAATACTGGCCTTTTATTATGACGGCGCTGCTCTGGTGCATGGATACGGCACCGGCAGCGTCGTGGCTTTTGAGGCAGAAACCGAAGGAGGTTTTTCTATGAATCTGCACAAACGGATACTGACGGAAAATGCCTGCTACAAGGCAGGCCGCACGATTACCCCAAAGGGGATCATGGTTCATTCTACCGGGGCCAACAATCCCAGCCTGAAACGCTATGTCGGCCCGGACGACGGCCTTTTGGGGAAGAACCAGTACAACAACCACTGGAATCAGGATCGGCCCGGCGGGCGGCAGGTCTGCGTCCACGCCTTTATCGGGAAGCTGGCCGACGGAACCGTCGCCACCTACCAGACGCTCCCGTGGAACCACCGGGGCTGGCATTGCGGCTCCGGCCCCAAAGGGAGCGGAAATGATACCCATATCTCCTTTGAGATATGCGAGGACAATCTGGCGGACGCTTCCTATTTCGGCAAGGTTTACAACGAGGCGGTGGAGCTTTGCGCCTACCTGTGCAAGGAATACGGCCTGAACGAGAAAAATATCATCTGCCACAGCGAGGGCCATGCGCAGGGCATTGCCTCCAATCATGGGGATGTCATGCACTGGTTCCCGAAGCATGGGAAGAACATGGACACCTTCCGGGCGGCGGTAAGGGAAAGGCTCTCCGGTACTTCCGGCGGCGATGGCGGCGGCTCCGCTTCCGGCATCCTGTACCGGGTACGCAAAAGCTGGGCCGACAAGGCTTCGCAGAAGGGCGCGTTTAAGGTGTTTGACAACGCCAAACGCTGCGCTGACGAAAATGCCGGGTATTCGGTCTTTGACGAGAGCGGCAAGGCAGTTTATACCGGCAAGGCGGCTTATGCCACCTATACGGTGAAGAAAGGCGACAGCCTGTGGGCCGTTGCGGAGGCGAAGCTGGGGAATGGCTCCCGGTATCCTGAAATCAAGAAATTAAACGGCCTGACCTCGGACGTGATCTATGCCGGGCAGGTCTTGAAAATCCCGGATTAAGCGGATGGGCGGCTCTGCGGGGCCGCCTTATTTTTTTAGAAGGAGGCGGAATATGACAAAGGAACAGTTTGACCGGGAGAAGAAGTATCAGGCGGCCCTTGCCGTGGCCCGTTCCATGCTCCGGCAGGGCGTGATAAATGAGGAGGATTTCCTGCGCATTGAGGCCCGGTTAAAAGATAAATTCAAGCCGGTCTTGGGCGGCTTTTTATTCTGAAAGGGCTTCCTTTCCGGCGTGGTTTGGGTAACATCAGTGTTTTAGGAGGTGGTCTTATGACAAAAAGAGAAAAAGAGAATATCCGATTTTTACGCAGCGAGGGCTTTGCCTATCGCGCCATAGCGTCCCGTCTTGGGATTTCCCTGAATACAGTTAAGAGCTTCTGCAGGCGCAATGAGCTGGGCGGCATTGCAGAAAAGAAAGACAGGCAGACCTGCAGGCAATGCGGGAAGCCTCTGGCGCAGGAACCGAAGCGCCCGGCAAGGAAATTCTGCTCCGAAGCCTGCCGCCGGATATGGTGGAAGGAACACCCGGATCTGGTATACCGCAAGTCTTTTTATACGCTGACCTGTGCGCATTGCGGGGAGGAATTTCAAAGCTACGGGAACCAGAAAAGGAAATACTGCTCCCATCCCTGCTATATCGCGGCCCGATTTGGAAAGACGGAAAACGACGGGGAGACAGTCTGAGCGGACGGCCCCTGCATGGGAAAAAGCCCGGAAATATGCGGTTTTTGCACCGAAAAGGCTTTCTTTTTCGGGCGGCTTCCTATAACATCAGTGTCCTGAAAGGAGGGCGTATTTATGGAACGCACGATAAAACGAGTAAATATGGCGGCAGTACAGCAGGCCCCTACGGCAAAGCGCGTGGCCGCTTATGCGCGGGTATCCTGCGGCAGGGACGCTATGCTTCATTCTTTATCTGCGCAGGTAAGCTATTACAGCGCATTGATACAGAAAACGCCCGGCTGGGAATACGTCGGCGTTTACGCGGACGAGGCCCTTTCCGGCACGAAGGATACCCGTGGGGAATTTCAGAAGCTGCTGGCAGACTGCCGGGTAGGAAAGATTGATCTGGTTATCACCAAGTCGATTTCCCGCTTTGCCCGCAATACGGTCACGACCTTGCAGACTGTCCGGGAATTTCGGCAGGCAGGCGTGGACGTGTATTTTGAAGAACAGAATATCCACACATTAGGCGAGGAGGGCGAGTTTGTACTTACCCTTCTCGCTGCCTATGCGGAGGAGGAAGCCCGCTCCGTATCCGAGAATATCCGCTGGCACGTCCAGTCGAATTTCCGGCAGGGGCTTGCATGGAGCGTTGAAATGTTCGGATACCGGCAGAAAAACAGCAGGCTGGAAATCGTACCGGAGGAAGCGGAGCTTTTGCGCATGGCGGCCAAGATGTACTTGGACGGGGCGAACCCGCTGGATTTGGAAAGGGCCTTTGCAGAGGCCGGAGCCGTTGGAAGGCGTGGCGGAAGGCTTACCGGCGACCATATCGTGAAGCTCCTCTGCAATGAGAAGATTGCCGGGGATATGGTTCTGCAAAAGACTTTTGTAGACGATCCGATTGCAAAGAACAACCGGAAGAATACCGGGGAGCGTCCGCAGTATTATGTGGAAGGAAGCCACAAGGCAATCCTTGACCGGGAAACCTACGAGAAGGTTTTGGAGGAATACGCGCGGCGGAAGGCCGAAGGGCCACGCCGCCACGGAGACTATCCGTTCTGCAGCCGCATTGTATGCGGGAAATGTGGAGGAAAATATGTTCACCGCCTGCGGGGAGATGCCCCTTATGCGTGGCTATGCAGCACATATAACAAGAAAGGCAAGGCGGTATGTGACGCGCGGATCATACAGGAGCGCGTACTGGAACCGATAACCGCCGAGGTCATGGGCCTGCCGGAATTTGACGGGGCCGTTTTCCGGGCAAAGATAAAGGAGATACAGGTGCAGGATAACTGTATTCTTTCCTTTGTATTTTTTGATGGGCGTATCATAGAGCGGTCATGGGAAAATCTTGACTGCCGTTATGGAAGGAGGGCTAAGTCATGCCAGCAGTAGCAGCAAAGGTTACGGTGATCCCTGCCAAGAAAAACCGGCTGCCGATCAACGTATTAAATAATGAAACCCCGAAACTGCGGGTGGCGGCCTATGCTCGTGTATCCACCAACAATGAAGAACAGCTTACCAGCTACGAGGCGCAGGTGGATTATTATACACGCTATATCCGGGCAAAGGATGAGTGGGAATTTGTGGAGGTCTATACCGACGAAGGCATTTCCGCAACGAATACCAAAAAGCGCGAAGGCTTTAACCGCATGGTGGCCGACGCGCTGGCCGGAAAAATCGACCTTATCATTACCAAGTCGATCAGCCGGTTCGCCCGCAATACGGTGGATACCTTAACCACGGTGCGCAGGCTCAAAGAAAAAGGGATTGAGGTATTTTTTGAGAAAGAGAATATCCGAACGCTCGACGGCAAGGGCGAGCTGCTTATCACCATTATGTCCTCGCTGGCGCAGGAAGAAAGCCGTTCCATTTCCGAAAATGTGACGTGGGGCCAGCGCAAGCGCTTTGCAGACGGGAAGGTAAGCATACCATACGGGCGGTTTCTCGGCTATCGGAAGGGTGAAAATGACCTGCCGGAGATCGTCGAGGAGGAGGCCGCCATTATCCGGCTCATATACCGGCTGTTCCTCTATGGGAAATCCCCCTCGGCGATTGCCAGCTACCTTACCGACGAAGGGATCAAAACGCCGGGCGGCAAGACCATCTGGCGGAGCAAGACGGTTGAAAGTATTCTATCGAACGAGAAATATAAAGGCGACGCACTTCTGCAGAAAAAATTCACAATAGATTTCCTCACGAAGAAAAGCAAAATCAACGAGGGCGAGGTGCCGCAGTATTATGTGGCGAACAGCCATCCGGCCATTATCGAGCCGGAGTTGTTCGACCTTGTGCAGTATGAATTGAAACAGCGCAAACAGGACGGGCGCTTTACAAGCTGCGCCTATCCATTCTCAGGGAAAATAATCTGCGGGGAGTGCGGCGGCATTTACGGCAGTAAGGTATGGCACTCAAATACGCCGAACCGGACACTGGTGTGGCAATGCAACGAGAAGAACCGGGGCCAGCACTGTAAAACGCCGCATTTGACCGAAGCGAATATACAAGCCGCTTTCCTCATTGCCTTTAACCGCATTTTGGGGAAGCGGGAAGAAATCATAGAGGCATACCACGAGGTCATGGAGGCGCTGACCGATACCACCGACCTCGATACCGAGCGGGAGCAGCTTCAAAGTGAATGTGAAGTAGTGATGGGCCTGATCCGAAAGGTCATAGAGGACAATGCGCAGAAGGCTATGGATCAGGCAGAATATGAGAAGAAATATACCCGGCATTATAACAGGTATGAAAAGGCAAGGCAGCGTATGGCGGCAATCGAGGAGCTGCGCTTGGAGCGCAATGCCAAGCGGACAAAAATGGCCATGTTCCTTGAACGGCTCACCGGGTGCAGCGAGCTGGTTACAGAATTTGACGAGGAGCTTTGGTATTCCACAGTGGATTCCGTAACGGTATATAAAGACGGGCGGATGGTGTTTGCCTTCCGCGACGGAAAAAAGATAACTGTAAAAAGGGAAGCATGGGAAGCGGCATAATGAAAACGGCCCGCAGGTTCTATTCCGGAGCCTGCGGGCTTTTCGTCGTTCACATGGTATTGATAAGAGCGAGCAGGGCTTTTTTCTGCTCGTCGTTTAAGGTACTCCATTTTGAAAACAGGATGCGCTGTTCCTCAGTAAATTCCGCCGGGCCGTTTCCATCGGAGAAGAATTGCGATAAAGTTATACCAAACGCCCTGCATACCGCCTCTAAGGTCGGCAGAGTCGGCGCATTATTTCTGTTGAACATATTTGTAACGGTGGAATGGGAAAGGCCGGATTCCTTCGCCAAGCGGTAATCCGTCCAGCCCCGTTCCTCCATGAGCTGTTTTATGCGTTTCTGCGCATCCATGCCATCACCTGCCTATCAGTATCTATTCTAATTCCCAAAAGGGTGCTATAATAGTCACAATCGGTAGACAGACTATTTCCCAAAAGGGAATTGTTCTGTTATAGCGTGGTAGACAGGCGGGTATACTATTCATAAAAAATCGGGAGGCTGCTATGGAAGAAGAAACTGTATTTGAAAGGCTGGCCCGTGAAAGGAATATCACGGTGGAAGAAATGCGGGCGATTATCTCGACCCGCATTGAGGCTGGAATGAATGACCCTGACCCGGAGAAGCGGGCGCAATGGGAAAGGATACCCCGCGCGGGGAAGATACCCACGCCGGAGGAGTGGCTCCGGTATGCGGTGGAGCGGATCGAGGCCGAAGGGCGCGGCGATCTGCTGCGCTGGTATCCGAATTTATAAGCGAGGGTGCATTTCCAACTCACGGGATTTTGAATAATGGCGAGAATGAAAAACAGCAGGTTTGCGCACCGTTATGTGCCGCCTGCTGTTTTTGCGCCGATTTTGCTGTTTGTACTAAACTTTGTCCCTTCTTATGATGTGGCTCCAGTTGATGAACAACATCCGGCAGGCGGCGGAGGAAATCGTGATGAACGAGCTGGTTTACGCTTAACGTCCGAAGAGACGGAGCCGCAGGCGGAAGGGGAGCCGGAGGAGCAGGAACCGGAGCCGCAGGCAGACGGGAAAACGCAGGCAGAAGATAAGCCTGCGGAAACGTTAGAATGGCACGACAGAAGCAGCGAGGACAGCTCTCTTCCTTTTTTCCATAAGGATGAGGACATCAAATCGCTGCTTTTGTCTGCCCCGCATTTGAAAGCAGGCAAAGAGGAAATCCGGGCATTTTTGGAAAGCCATGAGGATAAGAAAGAACGCACGGAGTATATCAAAGGGATATTCAATAACGAGCAGACGGAAATCACGCTGGAGGACGGGCGGCGTGTAGGCTACAAGACCTACCAGAACGTGCTTCATATGTGGGAAGGGAATTATGCTTCCCGTACGTCGCAGTCCTATTTTGACTGGGGCGTAATCGCAGGGTATTTTGAGGGTATGCGGATTTTGGGGGAATTAAAAGACCGCATGAACCCGCTCCCGACCGTGGAAGGGCAGCTTAGTTTGCTGGAAGATTTGGCAGAGGAAAAGACCTCTGCTTTTTCTTTTTCACAGGAAATCATTGATACCGTCATCAAGACCAGCAGCGATGTAAAGCCGGGGAAATATGGCATTTATGTTTACTTCCTGAAAAACCGTACAAGCCAGCAAAAAGCGGACTATCTCAAAGATGCGTATGGCTTTGTCGGCGCATACCCGGTCATTGTCGGAACCGGGATTGACATGCTTGCCAGCAGCGAGGGGATGCGGATCACAAAGGGTGAAACGGAAATCCTGCTGAAATGGGGGAAGGTTGCAAAGCGCATTGACGAGCTGATTGCCGCAGGGCGGTATATGACGGAAAAAGAAATGGAGTACCTGCCGGAGTATGAAAAGAGCGTCCTTGTGGCTGAAATCTACCATTTTTATACGAAACTGCCGGAGGAAGTGGTGCGGCCGTACCCGATTGGTGCAGAGTATCATGCAGGCGTGAAGGCAATCCGCCCGCAGATTGACAGCCCGGAGCGTGTGGAAGAAATCTTAAGCGTAATGGCGGAAGTGCTGAACAATACCGCAGATTTTGACAACCGTTATAAATTCATGCAGAAGGCGTACCGTGACCTTGCGGACTACCGGGACGGGAAATTCAGTCTGATTTCGCCTATACCAGCCGAAACAGAAACGCCGCCCCTGCCGGAAACGGAGCCGCCCATACCCTTAGAGGAAGATAAGGCAGAGCCAGACAGTCTTGCAGAAAGGCTCAATGAGCTTTATAAGGAAACCGACCTGCGGGCGTATGAGGCGAATATAGAGCAGGGGGAATCCGAGCAGGAAACGATAGCACAGATTGAAAAGCAGCTCTCGAACCCGGATGAAGTCATGGCGATTCTGGACTACCTTATCAGCGTCCAGCAGGCAACGGAGCCGGGAGTGGAGGCATATCAGGAGCTTGCGGGGCTGATTGAGGAAGTGCAGGCACTGCCAGCCATGAACCCGCCCTATGACCTTCAGCCGGAAACCGTGGTGTATATCGGCATGGAGAAATATGAAATCCTCACCATGACCGACAGCATGGTTGTATTACACGACCTCACCTACCCGCTTTTCACGAAGGATATGCCCCGTGAGGAATTTGACCGTAAATTGCGTGAAAACCCGGCAAATGACCATTTGAAAACCAAACGGCCATTGCCGGAGCCACCAGCCGAAAAGAAAAATACAGAACCCCTTCCCGCAGGGGACGGGCAGGGAACCGCTTCACCCAATGCGGAAAAAGAGGGAAAACAGTTCTCAGAAAGTGACGTCCCAATCGGTACAGAGATAATAATAGATGGCCGCAGGTTCTCCGTTGACAGCGTGGATATGGAACATGGAACCGTCAGCTTAAAAGACCTCACATTCCAGATCGGCACAGGATTTCCGGTTTTCCGTAGCGAGCCGATTCAGCTTGTTTTTGACTTAATTCAGGGGCAGAAAGACACAACACAAAAAGAAAGCGGAGAGCAGGTTGACACGCCGCAAAAAGAAAGCAGTGAACAGGCAGACCTTGCGCCAGCGTGGGAGAAGAAAAAGCCGGCAGGCAGGATACGGGGCTTTGACCTGCACCCGGAAATCCCGCAGGAACAGCGGAGCCAGTATAAAATTACAAATGACGAGCTGGGGCATGGGACGCCAAAAGAGAAGTTCCGGGCGAACATCGCCGCCATCCAGCTTCTGAAAAAGTGCGAGGACGAGGACAGGTATGCGACGCCGGAGGAGCAGGAAATCCTATCAAAGTATGTGGGCTGGGGCGGCCTTGCGGACGCATTTGACGAAACCAAATCCGCATGGGGTTATGAATACCTTGAACTGAAAACGGTATTGACGCCGGAGGAATATGCCGCCGCAAGGCAGTCAACCCTGACCGCATTTTACACGCCGCCCGTTGTCATCCGTGCCATGTATCAGGCGTTGGAGAACATGGGCTTGAAATCCGGCAACATCTTAGAGCCGTCCTGTGCGGTAGGCAACTTCATGGGCATGAAGCCGGAGAGCCTGTCAGACTGCAAGATATACGGCGTGGAGGTTGACAGCATATCGGGCAGGATTGCAGGGCAGCTTTACCAGAAAACCACGGTTGCCGTGCAGGGGTACGAGGAAGCGGAGCTGCCGGACAGCTTTCTTGACGTGGCAATCGGCAATGTCCCGTTCGGCCAGTTTAAATTATCCGACAGGCGGTATGACAAAAACAACTTCCTTGTGCATGACTATTTTTTTGCAAAAACGCTGGATAAAGTCAGGCCGGGAGGCGTGATTGCGTTTATCACGTCATCGGGGACGATGGACAAGAAGAACCCGGCGATACGCAAATATATCGCACAGCGGGCGGAGCTTTTGGGAGCCATCCGGCTTCCCAACGATACGTTTAAGAAAAATGCGGGGACGGAAGTGACCTCTGATATTTTATTTTTGCAGAAGCGTGACCGCATGGTGGAAACGGAGCCGGACTGGTTATACCTTGATGTTGATGAAAACGGGATTACGCAGAACCGCTATTTTGTGGAACATCCGGAGATGGTGTTGGGCGAGATGGTGATGGAAAGCACGAAGTACGGCATGGACAGCGCCTGCCGCCCGTATGAGGACGCCAGCCTTGAAACCCTGCTTGCGGGGGCGGTGGAAAACATTCAGGCGGAGATTGCGGAGTATGAAACGGACGAATTAGTGGAGGAAGAAGATAACTCTATCCCCGCCGATCCGTCCGTTGCCAATTTCTCCTTCACCGTTTATGACGGGAAAATCTATTACCGGGAGAACAGCCGCATGAAGCCCGTGGAGCTGTCCGTGACCGCCGCAAACCGGGTAAAGGGCATGGCTGCCATCCGTGACTGTGTGCGGGAGCTGATTGCCTACCAGACGGAAGGGTACGCCGATACGGTCATCGAAGAACAGCAGAGGAAGTTAAACCAACTGTACGATGCGTTCCAGAAGAAGTACGGGATACTGAATGCCAGGGCGAACAGCATGGTCTTTTCGGACGATAACAGCTATCCGCTGCTCTGCTCTTTAGAGATTGTGGCAGAGGACGGCATACACGCACGGAAAGCCGATATGTTCCATAAGCGCACCATCAAGCCGCATCAGGCGGTGACAAAGGTGGACACGGCCAGCGAAGCGTTGTCGTTATCTTTGTCCGAGAAAGCCAGAGTGGACATGGACTATATGTGTTCCCTGACCGGAAAAAGTGCGGAGGAAATCGAGCGGGAGCTGTCCGGCGTGATTTTCCGCTTGCCAAATGTGGCGGGAGGGGAGCCGGAGTTTGTTTCGGAAGATGAATATTTATCCGGCAATGTCCGGGAAAAGCTGAAAGAGGCGAAGCTGGCGGCACTGGCGTCCGAAGCCTATCAAAGCAACGTGGAGGCGCTGGAAAAGGTACAGCCGAAGGACTTGACCGCATCGGAAATCAGTGTGCGGCTGGGAGCCACATGGATTCCCATCAGCGACGTGTCTGAATTTATGTTCCAGCTGCTGGACACGCCCAACTACAACCGATGGAATATCAAAATCCATTTCTCCAAGTTCACAGGCGAATGGAACATTGAGGGAAAGAGCAATGACAAGGGGAACCCGAAGGCGAACAACGCATACGGGACGCACCGTGCCAACGCCTATAAGATTATCGAGGATACGTTAAACCTGCGTGACACCCGTGTCTATGACTATATCCCCACCGAGGACGGGAAGAAAAAGGCAGTCCTGAACAAAGAGGAAACCGCCATAGCGCAGGGCAAGCAGGACTTAATCAAGCAGGCGTTCCAGGACTGGATCTGGCAGAACCCGGAGCGCAGGCAGAGATTGACGGCATATTACAATGAGAATTTCAACGCCATCCGGCCGAGGGAATATGACGGGAGCCATTTAAATTTCTATGGCATGAACCCGGAGATTAAGTTAAGGCAGCACCAGAAAAACGGGGCTGCCCGCATCATTTACGGGGGGAACAGCCTGCTTGCCTATGTGGTGGGAGCTGGGAAAACTTATACGATGGTTGCGGCGGCGATGGAGTGCAAGCGGTTGGGACTCTGCAACAAATCCATGATTGTGGTTCCAAATCACATCATAGAGCAGTTTGCCGCCGAGTGGCTCCAGCTTTACCCTGCCGCCAACCTGCTTGTAGCTACCAAAAAGGATTTTGAAACCAAGAACCGGAAGAAATTCTGTGCGAGGATTGCGACCAGCGACATTGACGCAGTTATCATCGGCCACAGTCAATTTGAAAAAGTGCCGCTCAGCACAGAGAGGCAGCAGCGTATGTTGGAGGAGCAGATTGAGGAAATCATAGACGGGATAGCGGAGGCAAAGTGCAACGGAGGGAGCAGGTTCACCATCAAGCAGATGGAGAAATCAAAGAAATCCCTGCAAACCAAACTGTCAAAACTCAACGACCAGAGCCGCAAGGATGACGTTGTATTCTTTGAGGAACTGGGCGTTGACCGCCTGTTTGTGGACGAGGCGGACGGCTATAAAAACCTTTACCTTTACACAAAAATGCGGAACGTGGGCGGCATTGCACAGACGGAGGCGCAGAAATCATCCGATATGTTCATGAAGTGCCGCTATCTGGACGGGATAACGGGAGGGAAAGGCGTGATATTTGCCACCGGAACCCCCGTGAGCAACTCAATGGTGGAGCTTTACACCATGCAGAGGTATTTGCAGTACAACACCCTTGTGCGGAACCATTTGCAGCATTTTGACGCATGGGCGTCCACCTTCGGGGAAACTGTTTCCGCCATAGAGCTTGCCCCGGAGGGCAGCGGCTACCGGATGAAAACGAGGTTTGCACGGTTCTACAACCTGCCGGAGCTTATGATGATGTTCCGGGAAGTGGCGGACATCCAGACCGCCGATATGCTGAACCTGCCCGTGCCGGAAGCGGAATACAAGGTGGTGGCGGTAAAGCCCAGCGAGATACAAAAGGATATGGTACAGACATTAGGGGAACGGGCGGAGCGTGTGCGAAACGGCATGGTGAACCCCATGCAGGACAACATGCTACTGATTACCAATGACGGGCGCAAGCTGGCGTTAGACCAGCGGCTTACGAATGAAATGCTGCCGGACGAGCCGGAGAGCAAAGTCAATGCCTGCGTCAACGAAGTCTACCGCTTTTGGGAGGAGGGGAAGGAGCAGAAATTAACACAGTTATTGTTCTGCGATTTGTCCACGCCAAAGAATGACGGGACATTCAGCGTTTATAATGACGTGCGGGATAAACTGATTGCAAAAGGAATCCCGCCGCAGGAGATTGAATTTATCCATGACGCCAACACGGAGGTGAGGAAAAAGGAGCTATTCTCAAAGGTACGCAGGGGAGCCGTCCGCATCTTAATGGGCAGCACGTTTAAGATGGGGGCAGGCACAAACGTCCAGAATTTAATCATTGCCAGCCACGATTTAGACTGCCCGTGGCGTCCGAGAGATTTAGAGCAGAGGGGCGGTCGAACCATCCGACAGGGCAACCAGAACAAGAAAGTATTTATCGTGCGGTATGTGACCGAGGGGACATTTGACGCTTATATGTACCAGATGATTGAGAACAAGCAGAAATTTATCAGCCAGATCATGACGTCCAAAAGCCCGGCACGCACCATCGAGGACATTGACGAGGTGGCTTTATCCTATGCGGAAATCAAAGCCCTTGCCACCGGGAACCCGTATATAAAGGAAAAGATGGACTTAGACATCCAGGTGTCGAAGCTGCAACTCTTAAAGCAGAGCTTCCTAAGCCAGCGTTACGAGATGGAGGATAAGGTGACGAAATACTATCCGATGGAGATTAAAAGGCAGAGCCAGTGGATTGTAGAGTACCAGCAGGACATCGAGCAGGTGAAGGCGCACACGCCGCCAGACCGGGATACCTTCCCGCCCATGCAGATAAACGGCGTGACCTA
>Ga0137310_100876_pt1 | contig 20036 bp, 15 predicted proteins | sample NAcewiD2O_June_2_FD_97183 | JGI IMG/M metagenome (GOLD analysis project Ga0137310, IMG submission 97183) | Mouse cecal microbial communities from Vienna, Austria - N-Acetylglucosamine amended D2O_June | ecosystem: Host-associated > Mammals > Digestive system > Large intestine > Cecum | place...
GCATTCCTGAGGGGTGGAGCATTCACGGCACAACGATTCTACCGGGCAGGGGCCTGTGCCTGAACGGTTGATAATCATCGCGACCGGTTTGTCAAACCTGACATCTACCCCTGCATCCTGCAAAATCCTCAATGCAGGCTCGCTGATGACAAGAGCATAAACGTCCACAACCCCGCCAAGCACCATCAACGCCGCAGCGCCTTTCCCCACAACCTTGTCAGCCAACGAGGCTCCGAAAAGCACCCCTGGAGTTTCTTTATATATGGAAAACAGGTCGGCTACCCCCCTGCCATCGAACACATATGTATTTCCGTTGTTTACGATAGCCAGGGAATGCCTCCCGCTTTCAAGCAGTTCGACAGGAGATGGCGTCATAGCGCGTTTTGTTTCAGTTGTTCTACAAACCGGTCGATGCGGCCTAGCTCTGCCGGTATGTCAATGCCCTGCGGGCAATGGCTCACACATGTGTTGCACCCTATGCAATGGTCGGCCTGACGGAGCTTGGGCACCGAACGGTCATAACCGACCAAAAACGCACGCCTGGCCTGACGATAATTTTCTGCCTGGCGGCTTTCGGGCACATTCCCTTGGTTCACACATTTATTGTAATGGGTCAGCACGGCAGGTATGTCAATCCCGTAAGGGCACGGCATACAATATTTGCAATCGTTACATGGCACAGTGGGATATTGCATCATGATATCGGCTGTGTCATACAGGAACCGCACCTCCTCTTCCGACAGCGGCTTGAACGGGCAATAGCTACGCAGATTGTCAAGCAGATGCTCCATATAAGTCATCCCGCTCAACACCGTCAGCACCCCTGGCGCATTGGCAGCAAAACGAAACGCCCACGAAGCCACACTGCGCTGCGGTTCCCGCTGTTTCAACCGCGCCACGATATGATCGTGAACCTTCGAAAGGCGTCCGCCTAGCAACGGCTCCATGATGACGGCAGGAATCCCCCTCTTTTCAAGTTCGGCATAAAGATATTCCGCATCCGTGTTTCTCGGATTGATTTCCCTGGCATGTTTCCAGTCAAGATAATTGAGCTGAATCTGCACGAAGTCCCATTTATACTTGTCATGTAGTGACAGCAGGTAGTCAAATACCTTTATATCCCCGTGATATGAGAACCCGAGATTGCCGATACGTCCGGCCTCACGTTCTTCCACAAGGAAATCCAACACCCCGTTGTCAAGATAACGGCCATGCAACGCCTCCATACCCCCCATCCCGATTGCATGAAGCAACATGTAGTCTATTTTGTCGACCTGCAGCTCCTTAAATGAATTATGGTACATCTTCAAAGATGCCTCACGGCTCCATGTCTCAGGGGCGAAATTCGACAATTTTGTAGCAATATAGAATTTTTTCCTGGGATGACGCTTAAGGGCGATTCCGGTGGCACGTTCGGAAAAACCTTTGCAATAGGCAGGCGATGTATCGAAATAGTTGACACCATGGGCAATAGCCGTGTCGACCAATGCATTGACGGTTTCCTGGTCAATCACCTCGTCACCGTTCTCATCCTTTACAGTAGGCCACCGCATGCATCCGTAGCCGAGCACCGACACCTTTTCACCGGTTTTAGGATTCTCGCGGCACGTCATTTGACCGGTGGGTATATCCGGCATCGCCGTGATTGCCTCGCCGTCGGCAGGATTTCGTTGCGGATGGCAACCGGCCAATGCAGCTGCCGTCACCGCCGACCCCGCACCAAGGCGTGTCAGAAATCCCCTTCTCGATATGTTGCTGTTTGTCTTTTCCATTATCTTATTCATCATCAGATTATGCGGTGAATTTGGTGCCCCTCCACATATATGGCACTGAACGGCCTTGCCGGGCAAAGATTCTCACACGCCCCGCAACCGATGCAGCGTTCATCGTTCACCACCGGTATTTTTAGAGAATCAGGATTGGAGGCTTCCGAAGGAACCATCGTGATAGCCCCGGCAGGACAATGGCGGGCACAGTTGCCACAGCTCACGCCGTCAGTCAACGGCACACAGTTCTCTTTGACCCAAACGGCATGCCCTACCTGAATCGACGATTTATCCTCCACAGAAATCCGGTGTATAGCACCGGCAGGACAGACTTCGGAGCATTTCGTACATTCCGGCCGACAATAACCGCGCTCATACGATGCTTCCGGCTGAAGCATACAGTCCAACCCATCCGACGGACGCAATACGCCGTTCGGACAGGCAGCCACACACAGCTGGCACCCGGTGCAATGCTGACGTAAATGCCGCACACCCCTTGCCCCTGGAGGCACAATCGGCGTGTGACGTTTAGGAATCTTTTTATCCAAAATAACAGCGAGGCCGCCGTCAACGGTTTTACCCTGCGCACCGGCCACAGCCGCAGCAGTCAATGCAAGCCCGGAGGCCAGGAATTCACGTCGCCCTGAAGCAGGCTTCGCCTCACCCGGTCGCGGCTTCACTCCGTTTTTATTATCTGATACGGCACCCGACACCCTGCCACGCATAACGTAGCTGATTGCCCCATGACGGCAATTGTCGATACAGTCGAAACATGACACGCAACGGCTATAATCTATAGAATGATTTTTCGAATCGATACACGATGCCTTGCACCCCTTTGCACACAACCCGCAGGCGTTGCATTTTGACTGGTCAATCACAGGCTTGAACAACGAAAATCGCGACAGAAAGCCCAACACCGTCCCTACGGGGCACACAGTGTTGCAATAGGTGCGTCCGTTACGAAGCGCAAGTATCGCGATAACAACCAATGTAACCACCGCCACCCCAAAAGTCCATGCGCTGCGAATCCAAATATCAGTCGCATAAAACATGTAACTGTCGGCTCTATCAGCCAAATATGCCAGCACATTGTTCACACCGGCATAAACAGGCGACAAAAGGCTTTGCACCATACGCCCATAGGCGCTATAAGGCGCAACCAATGCCGCAAACGACGTCAGGCCGACAACCAATGCCAATATAAACAGCACCAAAACCCCATAACGCAACCAGTTCATCGCCGGTGAATAACCAAACCGGTAGCGTAGCTTCCCTTTACGTCCACGCAAGCGTGAAATTATATCCTGGAAAACTCCCAACGGGCATATCACCGAGCAATAAACTCGCCCGAACAAAAGCGTAAACGCCACCAATGCAAGCACAACAGCTACATTCAGCGCCAATACGGCAGGCAAAAACTGAATCTTGGCCATCCATCCAAGCCATGCATGCACCGTCCCGGTAAAATCAAGGAACAGCAATGTTATCCCCACAATGAACAACAAAGCCAGCCCCACCCTTATCTTCCTTAGCATAATGTGTAAATGATTAGTAAACCGATACTAGCAAAAGTACAAAATATTTTCCAAAATCGTATAACCGGCATCAGACATCCCCGGCCTCTGTTCAGGCATCGATGGCCATTATGTCAGCCTCGAAAGTGTCCCTGTTTATAGCACGGTTACGCAATTTGTTGCGGTAGGCATAAATGGTGTTCACACTATAGTTTAGAATCTGGGCCACCCTGGGGGCATCGTCGATGCCCAAACGCATAAACGCCAGTATCCGCAAATCGGAATTCAGGAGTTCCCCCTCAGCCAGCTCTATCTGCCCGTCTGGACGCAGCAACGCGTTGACCTTCTCAACAAACGACGGATAGATGTGTAGAAACGCATCGTCAAACACAGAATAAAACTCCTTGCTCTGCTCATCGATGAATTTTCCCGACTTCGTGATTTTGAACAGCTCGTCGACCTGCCCGGCCGAAATCTTACGGTTGGCAAGTTTGCAGAATTGCTTCAATTTATCCATATAAATGGAGCACAAGGCAAGGAAGCGGCTTATATACACCTCTTTAGTGCGGTTCGATTCTTCCAGGTTGCGTTTCATCATGGCCACACGGGTAAGCTGCCGACGAAGGAAATATATGGCTATAACCAGCGCAAGGAGACATACGATCAATATGGCCATAACAATGTAAATCAACCTGCGCCATTGTGCAATCTGATTCAGATGGTCATTTTCGATAACCGTAAGCAATTCCGAAGTCTGCGACATCCTGACCGAAGCTCGTCCGTCAACCACATTGTTCATAGCCACAATCAGATAATCATGCGCCCTCCTCGTATCGCCCAGTTCAAACAGGACACCGCCTAATTCTTGCAGCGAGGTAACCTCCAATGTCGCCAGGCGCGTGTCGGTGATAGCAGAAAGAGCAAGATAATACAGATACTCGTTTTTATCTCCTCTCGTTTTGGCTATCGACGCCAGGATATGGCAGACTATGGCATATGAAGATGTGTCAGGATTCATCCCTTCCACCAGACCTTTAAGCAGCTTCCGGCTTCTGGCATACTCCCTGCACGAATAGAGATATTCCCCGAGATGCAGACGATACTCCACGGAACCATTGTCAAGATAAGGCAACAAATCCCTTTCAGCCTCGACAGAACGGTTATACCAATAATCATACGACGATATGAACCCGTCATAATAATTCGAAATATAGGAAAACATCTGCCTGGCCGACGAATAATACGTGCGCTTTTGGGCTGGGGAAAGACGAAACGAATCCACCATTTCGAACTCATCCACAGCATCGCTTATATACCCGCCAACCGACAAATAGATGGCACGGCGCATGCGGAATTCCGTTTCCAACGAATCAAGCCCCATAGAAAGAGCCTTTTCCAAACCCTGTGTGTAATAATACAACGCAGAATCATTGTTAAAGGAACTATAGTCACGCGCCATCCTCATCGTGCAGTCAAACCATTGACGGGAACCAGGCTGCGACAACCGCCTGTCATGCCTTACGGAATCGATACGCGCCACCCTTAACCGTTTATACTCATCCCGTTTGGCAACCTCACGGTCAAGCCTTGACAGCACCAGCTCCACATCACGGTTGCCGATTTCCGCGCCACCGGCATACGACCCGTTAAACACGGCTACCGATAAGGACACGACAACTACCAGCCGACCCAATAAACACATTATCTTTCTCATGGTATTATACATTCTACAAAGAAGCCAATCTGACTTCTGACACAAAATTACACATATTTTCCACCACCTCCAAAATTCACTCTCCTTAACACCGGCGCATCTTGCAGTATGGAAAAGAAAACGTAAATTTGCAAATTAAAAGCAATCATCACCAACAACTGACACGTGAAACTAAAAACGACAACCCTGTTCACCGCCTGCGGAATGATGGCCATCGCAGCCATTGCAGCCAATAACAATATAGTCGAGGAAGTGGCATGGATGGTAGGCGACCAGCCTATCTATAAAAGCGAGATAGAGGAAGCATACCAGCAGATGCTTTACGAAAAGACACCGATAAAGGGCGACCCCTATTGCGTTATCCCGGAGCAGCTCGCATTGGAGAAACTGTTTCTGCACCAGGCCGATATCGACACCATAGAAGCCGACGAATCAAGGGTTACAATGGCGGTTGAGCAGCGCATGAACTACCTTATAACCAACCTTGGGTCAAAAGAAAAAGTCGAGGAATATTTCCGCCGTCCCCTCCCCGAATTCCGCCAGCAGATGCAGGAAAACATGCGCAACCAGTCGCGCATACAGGAGGTGCAACGCAACATTTCAAAAGACCTGAAAGTAACACCGGCCGATGTCAGAAAATACTTCGACACATTGCCCGACGACTCGATTCCATATATCCCGCTACAGGTCGAAGCCGAGATTATCACCATCAATCCAAAAATACCGCAACAGGAAATCGACGATGTAAAAGCCCGCCTGCGCGACTATGCCGACCAGGTGAACCGTGGCGAGTCACAATTCTCCACACTCGCCATCCTGTATTCCGAAGACGGCAGCAACGTGCGCGGCGGCGAAATCGGATTTACCGGCAAAGGGCATCTCGAACCGGAATATGCAGCGGTGGCATTCAACCTCAACGACCCGAAAAAAGTTTCCAAAATCGTTGAGACCCAGTATGGTTATCACATCATACAGCTCATAGAAAAACGCGGCGACCGCATCAATACCCGTCACATATTGCTCCGCCCGAAAGTTTCCGACGAAGAACTGACACGCACGGTAAACCGCCTCGACTCCCTCCGCGCCGACATCCTGGCCGACAAATTCACTTTCGAGCAGGCTGCCACAGCAGTATCGCAGGATAAGGACACTCGCAACAACCACGGGCGCATGGTAAATCCCGAGGACAACACAACCCGTTTCGAAATGTCGCAGTTACCTCAGGAGGTTGCAAAAAAAGTAAACGACATGAACGTGGGCGACGTATCGGAAGCCTTCATAATGAAGGATCCCAAACGCAACCGGGATATAGTTGCCATCGTAAAGCTCACCAACCGCATCCCGGCGCATAAAGCCAACCTTTCAGACGATTATCAGACCATAAAAGGCATGTATGAGGAATCTGCACGCCAAAAAATGGTAAACGACTGGGTGACGAAAAAAATCAAAGACACCTATGTCAAAATCGAGGACAACTGGATTGATTGCGAATTCCAGCACAACGGATGGTTGAAAATCAAGAAATGACAAACGCCGGGAAGCAAACCCCGAATTCAAATCGACAGACTTCGGGAAAGCACAAAGCACGCGGCATGCATGCGGCATTCTGCATTGCTGCCGGAATGGTGTGCCTCTCTGTAATCGCCGCAGCCCAGCAACCCGGCCCAAAATCCAAGCCGGTAACGCCGGCACGGAAAGCCCTCCTGCAACCCGACAGCCTACCGATCAGCCCTACTATCCCAGGGGCAAACCGCTACCAACGCGACAAGGTGTTTTTGGAGCGTGCCAACGAGATGCGTGCCGAACAGGGAAAGGACTATCAGATTGTGGTAGGCGATGTGGAATTCCGCAAAGGCGACATGTTCATGTATTGCGACAGCGCCCATTTCTACGATAACCCCGGGGCACTCCAGGCCTACGGGAATGTCAGGATGGAACAGGGCGACACTCTTTTCGTCTATGCCGACGAGTTGAACTATGCCGACTCCACTCAACTTGCCATCCTTTATGCCGACCCCGGTAAAAAAGTGCGCCTGATTAACAAGGATGTGACCCTGACAACCGATGTCTTCAACTACGACATGGGGATAGAACTCGGATATTACGAGGTTGGCGGCGTGCTCACCGACAAAGAGAACCGGCTCGATTCATGGTATGGTGAATACAGCCCTTCAAGCAAAGATGCCCTGTTTAAGGAAAACGTCCACCTGAACAGCCTTGGAGAAAACGACACCCTCGACATATACACCGAGGAAATGCTGTATAACACCCTTACCCATATAGCAATCCTTGACACGACATCGACAATCATATCGGCCGACGGCACAATCTACACCACCAGCGGGGTGTATAACACCGAGACATCGCAAGCCGACCTTTACCATCGGTCGCTAGTGGTGGCCAGCAACGGCAACACCCTCACCGGCGACACCCTTTACTACGACCGCAACCTAGGTTTCGGCGAAGCATTCGGCAATATAGAGCTGACCGACACAACAAATAAAGTGATTCTTAACGGGGACTACGGCTTCTATTTCGAAATAGCCGACAGCGCACTGGTTACAGGCCGCGCACTGGCGAAAGAATATTCCTCGCCGTCTGACACGCTATACATGCATGGCGACACCATACGCACTTTCATTGTCATTACCCCCGAACAAGCGCTCAACGACTCTGTAACGGTTCCTGCCGACACCACCCATCACCTTATTGCCGCACCACACGTCAAATTTTTCCGCAACGATCTGCAAGGATTGTGTGATTCGATGACGTTCGTACAGCGCGATTCGATGATGTATATGAACTATCATCCTGTGGTGTGGAACGAGTCAAAGCAGATTTTCGGCAATGTGATACAGGTGCACCTGCGCGATTCCACCGCCGACTGGGCCAGACTCCCGGAATTCGGCTTCATGGCGGAATGGATTGACGAGGAATTCTACAACCAGCTCACAGGCAAAGAGATGTATGCCACCTTTGCAAACGGGACTATCAAACATCTTGATGTGAGCGGAAACGTGCAGGCCATCATGCTACCGATGGAAAATGATTCGACCTATAACAAGATAGCGAATCTTGAAAGCTCGTTCCTGTCGGCTGATTTCAAAAACCAGACCATAGAATATCTCAAGATGTGGCCTGAAACCCCCGGCACGATGACACCGCTCTACCTTGCAAAAAAAAGCCTGTTCTACCTGCCGCAATTCAGATGGTTGGAACCGTTACGCCCCACATCACCACAGGATGTGTTCAATATCCCACCGGAATTCCTGATGCTGATGGAAGAACCGCCATTCGGGCAGAAGCGCTCCCGGTGACACCTATTTACGATTTTCATACAACAAAATAAAACACCACTTATAACCCTTACCTGCCATGAATGCCCTTACAGCCGACCTGCTGGAATTCCTTGATAATTCCCCATGCAATTTCCTTGCAGTCAAAAACCTATCGGACAAACTCGATGCCGCAGGCTTTGAGAAACTCGACATGCGCGACGCATGGGACATCAAAACCGGTGGCCGCTATTATGTCACCAAAAACAATTCGGCAATATTCGCCTTCGTGGCGGGTGCAGGCTCGCCGGAAACAGGCTACAGGATTATATGTGCGCATTCCGATTCCCCGGGTTTCCGCATCAAGCCCAATGCCGAGATGACATGCTCAGGCAATGTGCTCAAGCTGAATACCGAGGTGTATGGAGGGCCGATTCTCTACACATGGTTCGACCGACCGCTGTCGATTGCCGGTCGTGTGATTCTTCGAGGCGCATCGGCGCTCGAGCCGCAAACACGCCTCATCAGGTTCACGCGGCCTCTTCTTACAATTCCCCATCTTGCCATTCACTACAACCGATCGGTCAACGAAGGGAACCCGTTGTCGAAGCAACGCGACATGCTGCCTGTAATGGCGATTCTGAACGATAAATCCGAAAGTAACGGCTATCTGCTTAACCTGGTGGCAACGGAACTAGGCGTAAACACAAGTGACATACTCGACTTCGACCTCACCCTTTACGACACCACACCGGCCTCACTTTTCGGCGTCGGAAACGAATTCATATCGGCAGGACGCATCGACGACCTCGAAATGGCTCATTGTGCGGCATCTGCCTTGATTGGCAGTCTGACCAACCCGACAGAGTGCACGGCAACCCGTGTCATGGCTATTTTCGACAACGAGGAAACCGGATCGGGAACCAAGCAGGGAGCCGCCTCACCGGTATTGAAAACCATTCTGCAACGGATAAACCGGGCATTGGGCGGCAATGACGAGACGTTCAGCCGTGCCGTGGCCTCATCGTTCATGATTTCGGCGGATAACGGGCATGCAATACATCCAAACTACGAAAGCAAACAAGACCCCACCAACCACCCGGTTCTAGGTGGCGGCCCTGTTATAAAAATCAATGCGAATTGCAAATATATGACCGATGCCGAGTCAGCCGCAGTGTTCCGTGCGATATGCGAGGAAGCGGAAGTGCCGGTGCAGACATTTGTCAACCACAGCGATGTTGCCGGAGGCTCTACGCTAGGCAACATCCTGACATCGCAAATCGACCTGCGTGGAGTCGATATGGGGGCGCCCCAGTGGGCAATGCACTCCTGCCGCGAAACTGCCGCAGTTGCCGACCACCTTTACATCATACGCGCATTCACACGGTTCTACAGCATGTAGCGACACGGGTGATTGCACACCGCCCAGGTCAATTCACCGGGCGCATCCTCACCTTTGCCGAAGGGTTAAGCTTCTTACCCTTGAAATCAGTCTTAATATAATCGATTAAATCGTTGTAAAGTATTTTGTCACTTCTGGCAATCTTCCTGCCTCGTGTCAAAGGCTCCATATAATCACCACCATTGGCAAGATAGTCGATGGTGGCAACTTTATATGTCTTACCTGCATCAAGCGGGGTGCCGTTTATTATAATCGATGTGCAGGTGTCAGTTTCCGGGTCGAAAACCACATCCACCCCGTTGCTCACCCCGTCGCCGTCGCGTCGTGCCATAACGTCAAAGGCATCCGCCAGATCAGAACCTTTCAATTCGATAACCACCACTCTGTTGTCGAATGGTTGCATCGTGATAATCTGCCCCTGGGTTATATCACCTTTCGGTAACCCGCAACGTATGCTCCCCTTGTTCGTCAATGCAAGGTCTGCCTTGCCATTGGCCAACTTACCGGCCCTGGCAAGGACAAAATCCGACAGGAAATTCAATAACGGAGCCTCATCGCTCTCAAGTTCCACCGCACTTTTCCCGATTTTCCTTTTCATCATCTCCTCAACCCCGGTGCGATAAGGGGCAAGTACAGAGTCAAGCGAATGGTCTATACGGGCGTCAAGACGTGAATCTATCAAAATCTGACGATAAACCGGAAGCTTATCTCCGATGCTGTCCAAATCTATTTCCACTTCGGTCATCAACAGGCCGCTTTTCCCGTTCTGGGTCACCAGCACAGAGTCGCCTTCGGCATTGCGTACCCATTCCATCCCGCTACCCGGTTTGATTACCGTATGCGTATGCCCTCCCAAAATCACATCTATATCCTCCGATGCAGCAGCTATATCCTTGTCGGACGGTGCGACTTCATCATATCCCACATGGGTCAGAGCCACCACCATATCGACCTTCTCGTTATGTTTGAGATGCCATGCGGTTGCATTGGCGGCTTTTATCGCGTCGAGATATTCCACCCCGTCGTAGTTCCCCTCTGAAATCATCCCTTTCGGGTTAAGGTTCAGTCCGATTATACCGATTTTCTTATCACCGTATTCCCTTATGGCATATGGCTTGAAGAATGGTTCAAGCCCGCTCCCATCCAGGTTGTAATTTGTTGTAAGCCAACCGACATCACTATGTTTCAGGTTCTCCGCCAATGCCTTGACCCCGTTATCGAAGTCATGGTTCCCGACTATGGCGTAGTCATAGCCCAAGGCATTCATCATCCGGGTTTCAACCCCGCCCCCGTAAATCGTAAAAAACAGGGTGCCTTGCACGGCATCACCGGCATCCATCAACAACACATTGGGATGCGCCGCACGGATACTGTCGACAACAACCTTGCGGCGCTGAATCCCCCCTAGCCCCTTATCTGTAGGGTCTATCTGGCTATGGGTGTCGTTTGTATGCAACAATACCAGCTTTTCCGCATCGGCGGCAAGCCCTGCGGCAGCCAGTGCCGCCAGGCATATAATAAGGGACTTTGTATTCATCTTCTTTTATCTTAGGCAATTTATATCCCGGAATAGTCATCACAGTGTTTTATTCCCGGATGATGGTTCCTACTACTCTATCTTTAATGCGAATTTAGCCACTTTATCATATAGGGAACAAATTTTACCCGCATAATCGGCAAAAGCAATAATAAAAATCGCTATTTTTGATGAATGGAATCATTTTTGGAACTCGTTGCCATGATGATTTGCCCGTTCATATGCCATAAGCCAAATGTCACTCACATCATTCTTCCAAAGGAAACGAAAATCATTAAAGCCGCAAATTGGGAAACGCCCCATGATAATGGTTGCCCCTGACAAATTCAAAGGCACCCTGACCGCCGGGGAAGTCACCGCATTGATATCCGACGCACTGGTTGAAGCGTTTCCAGGCGCCGGAATCCTCCGATGCCCTATGGCCGACGGAGGGGAAGGCACAGCTGAAATAATAGCCCGGAATCTCGGCCTCTCCCCTGCCACTACAACCGGCCATGATGCAATGATGCATGACATTGAAATAGGATTCTTTAAAAACGGAGATACCTGCGCTGTCGATGCCGCTGCAATAGTCGGGTTGGCCATGCTGGCCCCATTGCCGCTACGGCCGTGGGAAGCCTCTACCTACGGACTTGGTGAGTTCATACTTGAAATGCTCCGACAGGGTTTCAAACGCATAATCATATGTATCGGCGGGACGGCCACTGTCGATGCAGGAGCAGGCATGTTACAAGCCCTTGGAGCAAGGTTCCTTGATGTGGAAGGGAATCAGATTTCCGTCAGGCCAATAACAGCCGCCAATCTCTCTTCCATCTATTCCATAGATTTCAGCGGGATTGACCGCAACCCGATCAAAGAGGCAGTAACAGCATTGGCCGATGTCGATGTGCCATTGCTGCCATCGTGCGAAGGCGAAATGTCGGCACTCGACTTTGCACCGCAAAAAGGGATTCAGGTCAAAGAGCTGCCTATGCTGCGAGCCTCGCTGGAAAATTTCCGTAACGCTATCGACAACGCATTATACACACCCTCCGTCCAACCACCCTTCCAAGGCGCAGGAGGCGGACTGGGATATGCCCTGCACCGAATCCTGCGATGCAGGTGCATCAAAGGTTCCGACAATATCATCGACAGCTACGATATTCTCCATGCCGCTCCCACCAACGCTGACGAAACAGCATATGACACATCTGTCACAGCCAGCCCACTTCCGAATTGCATAATTACCGGGGAAGGCTGTTTTGACGCACAATCACTCCATGGCAAAATAACAGGCGCTATTATAGAACGAGCCTCGGCTTTAAGCATCCCTGTGATAGTGGTTGCCGGCATAAGCCGGATAGACAACGCCGCTTTACCCGAAAATGTGACAATACTTACCACATCCGCCGGCAACCAGCCATATATTGATTCAATAAACCGACCTGGAGCGCTTATCACCCATGCAGCCGCGCTTGATTCCCTATACAGCACATTACCAACTGTAGTCCAAGCGGTTGCAGAAGCATCCCCCATTTGCAAAATTAATAGCAAGAGCTATTCTTGAAAAATATTTCCAAAACAGGTGAAAAATCACGCCAAAAGATTTGCAGATTTAAAAATATGTCGTAACTTTGCACTCGCAATTCGCAAGATAAGCGAACATTGAAAAGGATTGGCTCGCTAGCTCAACTGAATAGAGCATCTGACTACGGATCAGAAGGTTACAGGTTTGAATCCTGTGCGAGTCACTTTTATAACCCCGCTCTCCGACAAAGCAATGTTGGTTCGCTAGCTCAACTGAATAGAGCATCTGACTACGGATCAGAAGGTTACAGGTTTGAATCCTGTGCGAATCACATAAAGCGCCGATATGGTCTCACCATTCGGCGCTTTTTCATTATCCCCTAGAGATTGTCTGAAATTCCGTATCTTCGCAATAAAATAAATGAACTTACATCAGCATTCCTTACCTGGAATGCCAATAAGCTTGCAAACCGTAAATCCGATGATAACCAACCGTGAAGAAGTGCTTGAAAACGCCCTGCGCATTTTCGCCAAAATGAACTATGAGAAGGCAAGCCAAACGGAGATTGCCAAAGCCTGCGGGCTGTCAAAAGCAGGATTGATTTATTACTACCCCTTCAAGCTCGATTTGTTTATGGCGGTGGTCGATAAATATGTTTTCGGCATGCAGTCTGTTGCCAACAAATTCACATTCTCTGCAGGGTCTTTGTCAGAATTTATCGACCAGTATATTGCAGGAGTGGAACGGACTATGGGAAAGCTCATCGCCACGCTCGATGATGGCAGCAATCCGATGGGCTGCAGTTTCAATTTCTATTACTACCATCTGCTGATGCAGACCCGCATGTACTACCCTGACGTGGAACAGAAAATAGCCTCTGTATTCGAGCAGGATTACAGCGTATGGAAATCTGCAATAAAGGCAGCCAAAGATAACGGAGAGCTGCGTGAGGATGTTAACGTTGACGATGCCGCCTATATGTTCCGACATATGTTTTTCGGATTATCGTTCGAACAAGCATTCTCCAACGGGCTTGACACAAATCTGCTTGCAAACAAACTACACTTCATTTATTCCCTTCTAAAGAACTGATAACCAGCGGCAATCTCAAGCCAATGACCACTAAAAGCTGTAGCTGTCAACCGGTTACAGCTTTTTTTGCCACAAAACCAACCACTCGGTTTGTTTTTCAAATTATTTTCGTAATTTTGCCCTCGCAATAAAATCAATAAACCAACCTAAATAAAACCTCATGAAAAATAAATTCGTCAAAAACATGCTTGCGGCATCGGTATTGGCCGCTTTGCAAGCTCATGTGGGAGCTTCAACCCAGGCCCGGTGCCAGAAAACATAGTCGGCGATGCCCCAGGGGAACTGAAAGAAAAACTGTGCGACCTCATGGACGTTGCCGGAACCGATTCCACCAAAGTGGAATTTGCCGAAATCACCACCATGTTCAACTACCGTCCCGGCGACAATACAGCACACGCACACATCCAGATTATATCACCCGGCGACAAAAACAAAATGGAACAGCTTGACTGGGACGATATGAAAGACCGCCGCAATCACTATGAACGTTACGGCCTCACCGTATCCACACAGGTAAGTCAAGACCTGGTCGATACCTATGACGGCTACAAAGACATGCTGTTTACCTACAATGACATCAAAAAATATCTCGACAACCTACCCACATATTGCAACGAGGCCATCGAAGCATCAGGTTACAAGGATAACGCATACATCAGCAACTTCGAAATCAATGTTGACGGCGCAAGCATAAGCGTCAGCCACAAAGAAGGAAATATCTCTAAGACTTATGGAATATCACCTGACGGCAGCCATATCATAATCCCCGAATAACCCTCCCGGTTATCTGACTTTGAATCACCCATTATTGTCATAAAATCTTGAAAAGAGGGCTGCTGTCTCAGCACAATGTCGGCGGTGTTTCAAAATTCTGAATTTTGAAACACCGCCTTGCTTTTAGCCCGGAGGCAAGGGGGGGTAATGTATGCCATAATGAAAGCTATCTGCGTGACTCCTGGGTGCCAATCAGATTCTGTACACCCATCATAATCCATACAGACACGACAAACGGGGCTGTCAAAGTAATAACACCAGAATTTATCCCTATAATCTGTAACACCGTGGATAGCACAACCGAGCATACTGCCCATATGCAACTTTGCCAGGCAACCCCTCCCATGGCTATAGCGCATAGCACCCCATTATACCCCATCATTCCGGCATTCAAGCTTGAAGCATCCACATCCAGGAGCATCGCCAAAGGAATAGGGATAAGTGTTCCTGCAACAGCATAGAACGCCCCTACCCCGGAATTAATCAGAATGCCTGAAAGGAAACATAAGCCGGCAATAACCGTCTCCCCCTGGAACATTACCTGACCTATACCCAGGCTGAATGCCTGGAAATAGTTTATATGGTGCGTGTCGTCAATGGTTGCACCTGGCATAGATAACAAATCAGGCATGAACAAGCTGCACACACCAATCATCCCCCACACAGCAAGGATGAACGGGGCAGTAAAACCGGTCCATAGCCCGATGTTTGCAAATATGCGTAATTATGCGTATATTTGCGTTTTAATCTTGTAAAATCACACACATGCGCCTTGATGCCGATATTCTGCACCGACTATTGCCGCCTTATTCGCGGCTGTGGCGTGCGGTGCTGTCGGCTATAGTGGCGCTGGCGCTTGTGGTAGGCGACTATCTGCTCGACAACTATCCCTATCCGGTGCTCGATGATGTCGATTCGCTTGCTTTCATCGAGCTGATGTCGGAGCGGGTGGCCCATCAGACCGACGACTCGGTGCTGTATCTCAATGTGGCTTACGACAAGCAGCTGGTGCCTGTGTTCGATGATTTCGGCGACACCATGGGTTCGGCGGTGATTACCGACCGTGCCGTGCTGCGGCATCTGCTCGAGGTTGCCGAGAATGCCGACTACCGCTTTCTGGTGCTCGACGTGCGTTTTGACGACGGCATGTACACCGACTCTGATTCCGCACTCTGGGCCGTGATGGCACGCCTGCCGCGCTTTGCCTACAGCGCCCATTCCGACGACGGCAATGCCGCCGACAGCTCAACGTTGCATGCCGCCTCGATTTCGGACTATGGCGCCACTCTCTCCACCGGTTTCACTCGGTGGCAGTATCTGCAGCCTGCGGGCGAGTCGATGCCCCTGACAATCTACCGGAGCATCGATGGCGGCGACATACGGCGTCACGGCTGTTTCTATACCGACCGCGGTCGGCTGTGCCGCAACACTTTGTTCATACCTCTGCCGTCCGATGTTCTGCTGCCCGAACGTGCCGACGGACAGGTGCGCTACCCGTTGCTGGGTTCGCAGGTGATGCGCTGGAACAGCGATGACGAACTGACCGGGATGATGCGCGACCGCATAGTGGTGGTGGGCGATTGCGACGGCGACACCCACGACACCTATATAGGCTCCGTGCCCGGCCCTGTGCTTATAAGCTGCGCCTATGACCAGCTGCGGCAAGGGGCGCATCTGCTGAACTGGTGGTTCGTGTCGTTTATATTCATTGTATACGGCCTGATATGCTATCGTGTACTGTCCGCCTCGCCGCTATGGGAACGCTTCGGCTGGGTACGGCGGCATCCGGCCCTGGGAACACTGCTGTCGTTTTTCGGCTGGGAATTCCTGCTCACGCTGCTCAGCATTGCCATGTATCTGATTATGGCGGAAAGCTTCATCACTTTCCTGCCTGCGGTAACATTCACCGCACTGGGATGGCTGAACAGTGATCTGTTGAAAAATAACACCGGAATAAAAAAGCAACAAAAAAAACTAAAATCCAACACCTATGCCACAGTTTAAACTTGTAATTATATTGTTGCTGGCGTGTGTCATGTCTCTTTCGGCAAGCGCAGCCGACAAGCTTACCATCACACGCCTTACCGACGACAAAGTGTCGATAGGCGGCCGCCAGCTCAAGGTCGGCGACTCGTTCGACGAAGGCGATGCTATCCGCTGGGCGAACCCCAGCCAGCAGATGGAGGCCAAAAACACACGGACCGGAAACATTTACCGCTTTTCAGCACGCCAGTTCGCTTCGAAAAAAGGTGTAAGCTCGGTGCGCGACTTCTTCTTGCGCGTCAACAAGGCCTCGACACGCAAGGCCGAAGGCGCCGACATGGCGTTCACCGCCTCGCCCGAGGCTGCAAAGTTTCCCGAGAAGCGGGTGGCGCTCCTTATAGGTAATTCGAACTACAGCAATATATCGTCGCTGCGCAACCCCATGTACGATGCCGAGGCACTTGCCGAATCGCTCGGAAAGTTGGGTTTCGATGTCTATGAGGCATACGACTGCGACTATAACGATATGATTTCAGCGCTCAACACCTTTGCGGCAAAGGCCGGCTCATACGATGTGGCCATGTTCTACTACTCGGGGCACGGCCTGCAGGAAGACGGACGCAACTACCTCATACCCGTTACCGCAAACCTCGAGTTCAAGTCGGAGCTTACCCGCTGTCTCGATGCCTACGATGTGCTCGAACGTATTGAAAACTCGGGCGTTGAAACCCGCATTGTGTGCCTCGATGCATGTCGCGATGTGAAGACATCCTGGACCCGCTCGGCTGCCGCCGGACTCACCACTATGGAAGGTAATCCCGGCACTGCCGTGATTTGTTCCACCCGCAGCGGCCAGGTGGCGCTCGACGGCGACTCCGACAACAGTCCGTTTACAACCGCGTTCGTAAATGCGCTTTCCGACCGTGGCCGTGGCTTCTCCGACATGATGAGCCGCGTGGTGAAGTCGACCTACGACATCACCGAACGCCGCCAGTGTCCGATTGTAAACGGCACTCTGCTGTCCGATTTTGTATTCAATCCCGTTGGCACCGCCCTGCGTACGCTTACTTCTGTGGCAAGCGCGGCAGTATCTAATTCGGCGTCGGCATATACGGCGTCGGCCCAGACTCAGTCGGCGTATCAGCAGCCCATATATCAGCAACCCGTGGCGCAGCAGCCGGCTCCTGTCGCGGTTCCGGCCATAATAGTGGAAAACGATGTGCCCAATCTCACGGTCTCTGTGTCGCCCGCACGGCGCGTGGGTAAGAATGTATTCGTCGACATAGTGTTTGTCAACATGGGGTCAAAAGCCATGAAGTGCTCTTTTGTCGACAAAGAACCATGTTTCGGCTTCGACGACTATGTCACCACCGCCTGGGATTTCAATGGCGACGCCTATGAAATGAAAGGAGGCGGCATGACTCTTATGAAAGGAGAGGAACGCCTGTGGGATGCGCCGGCCCTTCCGTCGGGAGTGCCTGTGAAAGTTTCGTTGATGATACACAATGTTCCCCGCCATGTAAACATGTTCGCCATGCTCTCCATGGCCTTCCGCAACATGATGCCCGGTGAATCCTACGGGCAGGCTCTTATGCGTGTCCGAAACCTGCCGATACAATAGGCTCAAGAAAAAACATGTTTTTCAGCATAAAATTGAACCTTTTGCAACGCCCAGTTTTCGTTTCATTGCGCTTTCACATAGTGATTTATGCACTTAAACTTTCGGCAGGTTGGACATTTGGGGTGATGGATTGCATGTAAACCGTTGATTTTATTAGCTTTGTGAAGATAATTAAATCAGCTGATTACATGCAATCCATCACCCCAAATGTCCAACCTGCCCAAAACTCCTCAAAAGAATTGGAATTTTGCAGCCATTTCAAAGATATGAAAGAAGTAAATCCCACAGAAACCAGTCGTGCCTACGCTTTTGAAATGTGGATGAACGCGCCCATGCCAATGGTGACGTTCTTTAAAACACTTGATGTGTCACGCCTCATAAAAATCAGCAGAAAAACAGGAATGAAATTTAATATGCTTATGTGCTACTGCATAGGCAAAGCCGCAAGTGCGGTGAAAGAATTTTATATGCTGCCGGTAGGCGACAAACTGACCGCTGAACATAAAAACCGTTAATTGAAAATGAGCAACGATACACGAGACATCTTTTCCGGACTTAAAGCCCGCAAGCCACAATATGTGCTGGGCACAAAGAACGGGGATATACGCACATCAAACGTGACCGAGGAAAAGATCCTTGATGCTATAGACGACATTGAGGATAACGGATGCGTATACCTTGAAAAATGCGTACCGGTGGTGTTGGTCAGCGATGCAAAGGCATACTCAATTGATTACTTTAAGGATAGCAGTATAGCGGTATGTTTTATGGTCAACGGGTATATGCTGCGAATGTGGCGGTCGGACGTTGATTGCGACATGGCCGCCGATATCATGTGTGACTTCTTCCGCACCGCATCGCTCCCCGATATGACCGGCTGGCACTGTCAGAAAATCCATCCCGAGCAAGAAAAGGCAGAGACGAAACTATGTGTTGACGGCGAGGATTTCCGATACTTTGATATGGCGGATGTGTTCTGTGCTTTGGAAGATATCATAGAGGGCAAATCGCTATGGATGCTTTATGATTTCACTAAAGGCGATGGCGGGTATATCAACATCCACAGGCGTGACAATGATACCGATCCGATCACCGGATATAAAGTTGAATATGTAAGATGGACGAAGCCGGCTCCGACCGGCTTCAGAGGCGTTGTTTCTGATGAAGAACTCCTGCGGAGCTGGCTGTGGAGTCTGATTGACGACGAGAGGTTGCCCGATCCTTTGGATGATTGGGAGAGTTTTGACGTGAACGATTATTTCGAAAGACTGGTATTCAGATTTTTAGACGAAGAGAAAGATGAAAGGTAAATATAGCAGGCAGGTGAAAACGGCAGTCAAGCTGATTTGGTCAAGTTTTGACCGCGATGAAATACGCAGGGGATACTCAATACTTATACTGGAGGCGCAAAAGGGCGATGCAGATGCGCTGGCATTCATAGCCCGCTGCTTCATGGGTGAGTCGTATGTGTGGCCGCAGGCAGGCTTCAAAGCTGACGATGAAAACGCATCGAAGCTGATGCAGAAGAGCGCGATGATGGGCAGTGCCACGGGCGTTCTTTGTGCTGCGCGAAGCGCAAACCTCACCCCTTCGGTGGAACGTGCAATGCCGTTCGCTTCGTTTAAGGAGGCGTTTGAGGAGATTCTCGGTCAGGCAGAGCGTGGCGACGCCTTCTGTTGCTACATGGTCGGCAATGTGTATTATTGGGGCGACTATCTGCGTGTCGAGCCAGACTATGCCAAGCAATTCAAAGACGAAAGCGACTATAACGCATGGGCCTGGCCGATAGCAAAGGTGTGGTACGAGCGCAGTTTCGACGGCGGGCTTTGTGCCGGATGGGGCAATTAC